>Ga0101944_10000101_pt1 | contig 283784 bp, 228 predicted proteins | sample DewCreD2012metaG_FD_75245 | JGI IMG/M metagenome (GOLD analysis project Ga0101944, IMG submission 75245) | Hot spring sediment bacterial and archeal communities from British Columbia, Canada, to study Microbial Dark Matter (Phase II) - Dewar... ... | reverse complement strand
AAAACTGGCAACCATATTTCCAAGGAGCAAAAGACTGTTATCAATCTCAAGCCCCACCGCATCTTGCCACACTGGAATTACACCATCATCCCGCACACGTAGATCCACGAAACAGAAAAATTATTTTTCTGTCGTGCCTTTGTAATGAACGCGGTAGGGAATCTTGGCGGAATTTCTGAACTGCCTTTCACGCCAGAAACTGACGCGAACATGCAGGATATTCTTTCAAAAGCACTGGTTGGCATTGAATGTGAAAATAGTTTATGGAAAGGAAAACTCATGCCTGATTTTGGGGCGGAATTGAAACCCCAAAAACGACTTGGCGGCAAACTTGGGCTAAAAAAGAATGCGGTTTTGCCAACCATCATTATCAAAGAAGAAGACCGAGAACCCTTGCAATCGTGGCAAAATGCTAATGGCATCCCCATTCACATCTGGCATGTGTTTTTTGACATGGCTTTTGGCATTTCCATCAATGAAGCCGAAAGGCTCATATTAGAAGGCTATATTTTGCCAACAGAACAAATTTTTCAGGCTCCTGGCGGAGCAACGACGCGAAAATCTCTTTACAAGTTTTATTATCACTATGGGTATCCTTTGGGTGACGCACTTGAAGAGCCAAAACTCGTAGCAAAATCCATCACAGACAAAAATGGTCATATCCTGCCTTATGTTCATTTTGAAGATGGAACAATGAGAATCCGCGATGAAGCGTTGAACATTTTGAGAGAAATCAGAAATGCAAAAGGTTAATTCCTACAAAATTCCATCATCGGGTGAAGCAAGAGAAATTCTCCGAGAAAAAGGTCAATTCTGGACTCCCGATTGGGTCGCAGAAGCAATGGTGGATTATGTATTTGCAGAAAAAGGTGGGATGTTATTTGACCCTGCCGTTGGAGCAGGAGCATTTTTCAGGGCGGCAAAAGTGGTTTCTAAAGAAAAAAATTTGGAGTTTTCGCTGTCAGGAATGGATATTGACCAGAATGTTTTGAATGAGGCGACCCAATATGGCTTATCTCAAGAAGACATGAAAAATGTAAAAGTCGGTGATTTTTTATTTGAACCACCTCATAACAAATTACTTGCCGTTGTTGCAAACCCACCTTATATTCGACATCACAGAATTTCACTTGAAACAAAAGAAAAATTAAGAAGACTGAGTCTTGAAAACGCTGGCATAGTGTTAGATGGGCGTGCTGGCTTACATATATATTTCTTAATTCGCGCTCTCACATTACTAGAACATAACGGAAGACTCGCTTTTATTATGCCTGCCGACACGTGCGAAGGTAAATTTGCAAACAACTTATGGCAATGGATTACAAGAAATTTCTGTTTAGACGCAGTAATTACTTTTGCCCCTGAAGCCTCTCCATTCCCAAATGTGGACACGAACCCGCTTGTTTTCTTAATTCGCAAAGATTTGCCAAAAGACAAGTTTATTTGGGCAAAGTGCCACAAAGCAAAAACAAAAACGCTCAAATTATGGGTACGCTCAAATTTTTCCCTTGCGCCGGAAAACAGCATCACAGTTTGTGAAAGGGATTTATCAGAAGGATTACAAACAGGCTTTTCGCGCCCGCCAATTACAGAAAAGACGAGTAAATATGTACTTGGCGATTTTGTTCAGGTCGTTCGCGGTGTAGCAACTGGCGCAAACGAATTTTTCTTCCTGACTGATGAACAGGTAAAAGCGCTTCAAATTCCCGAAAGATATTTTGTTCGGGCTATTGGGCGGACAAGGGACGTTTCAACAGAAGAAATTACTCAAGAAACATTAGACCTGCTTCACAAGAAGGGACGTCCTACACTCCTGCTATCATTGAATGGTGAACCTTTGGATAATTACCCTGAAAGTCTGAAAAACTATTTATCCAAAGGCGAAAAATCAGGCTTACCGCAGAAGCCCCTGATTTCGCAACGAAAACCCTGGTATAAAACAGAGATTCGCAGTGTTCCACCTTTTCTCTTTGCTTATCTGGGCAGACGGAATGTCAGATTTATCCGTAATACAGCAGGGATTATTCCTCTGACTGGTTTCTTATGCGTCTATCCTAAAAGTGAAGAAAAAGAGTTTGTTGAACGGCTTTGGAAAGTTCTCAATCACCCAGATACGATTGCGAATCTTGCATTAATTGGAAAATCTTATGGCGACGGCGCGGTAAAAGTTGAACCTCGCGCTCTTGAAAGATTGCCCATTCCCGATCATGTAATTGAGGAAGCAGGATTACCCGTTCAATTGCGTCTATTCGAGCAAAAAGAGCCTTACAGAACAGATACAAGAAATCGGAAAAGGTAATACCCCAACCATGCTCAAGACTCAGATTTTCCCCGCCGCTTTTCATTGGCTCATTCCCCTGATGGTCGTGCTGGCGCTCATCACTGCCGGAACAGGTCTGTTCTGGCAGGGCGGGCAGGGCGCTTACACCTTCCAGACCCTGCACGGACAGCAGGTCGAGATGTATGGGCGCGGCATTTACGCCGGAGATTCGCTTTTGGCTGGCGCAGGTTTTCGCGGCACCGATGCCATCACCCTGTTCGTCAGCCTGCCCTTGCTGGTTTTCTTTTACTGGCTTGCCCGGCGCGGCTCGCCCAATGCGCCCATCGCCTTGACCGGCATCCTGTTTTACTTTCTCTACAACAGCGCGTCCATGACGTTTTCGGCGGCGTTCAATGCTTTGTTCCTGGTGTATACCGCCCTGTTTTCCGCGTCTTTCTTTGCGGTGGCGCTTGCCCTGACCAGTCTGGACGCGGACGCGCTCGCACAACGAGTCCGGCCGGGCTTCCCGCATCGCGGCATGGCGATTTTCCTGTTCGTGGCTGGTTTCGGCACGCTGCTGGTCTGGACGAGCGAATTGCTCCCCCCGCTCTTGAGCAGTACCGCGCCCGAAGTCCTCGGCCCCTACACGACCCTGTTCACGCACGGGCTGGACCTGGCGGTCATCGTCCCGACGACGGCGCTGACGGGGTTCCTGCTCTTACGGCGCAAGCCGCTCGGCTACCTGATCGCCGCCCCGCTGCTCATGCTGATTTCGTTGGTGGGGGTGGTCGTCCTTGCCCAAACGGTGAGCCAGACCCTGGCCGGGTTGATTTTCCCCATTGGCGTTTATATCGGCATGGTCGGCTCATGGATGGTACTGGGCGCCTTTGCCGTCGGGCTGACGGTGGCGTTTTTTCGTAACCTTTCCGGTCATTTCTTTTCCGCCGGTTGATGCTGGCGTGGGAATGGCTATGATTTTTACACTCTCTTGCCAGCCCTAAACCGACAACGCCGATTCGAGACTTTGGCAGAAGGCATTTTCGTCTTCGTTATTGTAAAAGGGAACACCAATCAGACGGTATTTCTTGCTGTCGAAGGTGAGCGTTTTACCGGCAAAGGCGGCGCTGATGTCTTTCAAGAAGGCTTCTTTCCACTTGTCCTGCTTTGTGAGATGCCTGCCTTTTGGCTCGATGAACAGTTGATAGGTGAGCAGTTCGCCGTTTTTCTGATGCAGGAAGAGGACGAAATCGGGCTGGAAGGCTCTGCCATCGGAGAAGTTATAAATCGCAAAATGCCCTTCGTTGCGGAGAAGATAGATACTTTCGTATTGTTGCTTTAGTTTTTCAATCTGCCTGTCCAACATGCGCACGAAGGCTTTTTCTTCGCTCGTGCCGTAGAGGGTGTTGGCGGTGAACCAGTCTTTGGCGGCAACAAAAGCCTCGAATTGCTCATCCGGCGCGGCGCGGGGGTTATTCGAGTCGAATTTCAGGACTTTGTCTCCAAAGATTTCGCGTACCCAGTCACGGCGAAAGTCGCGCGTGCCTTCGTAGTCGGTCAGGTTGGCGCGGATTTCGGCTTCGATGACGCCGAGCAAGCCCTGAACAGCCGCCAGTTTTTCGGTGCGATTCTCTTCCAGTCCGTACACATTGCCCTGAAAGGTGATCTCCAGCCCGCCGAGATAATCATCGGAAGCGATGAAATCGCGCATGGTGGTCAGGTTGGGAAAGAAGCGCCTGAGATGGTCTAAGCGGTAGAAGGGATTGCGGTCTATGGCGGCTTGCACGATGTTGCGCTCGATGTCGCGTACTTTGAGGTCGCGGCGGGTTTCGTCTCTCGTCACCGTTTTCTTTTCATCGGTTAGCACAGCCGCCGCGCCGCCGTGACCGCCGGCAATGACGTGAACGTAGTTGCGCCGTTTCACGCCCAAATCGGCAAAAGATTGCACTTTGCCGTAGTCTTTGGGGCGACGGTCGTTGAGCCAGATAACGCCGTATTTGTAGAAGTCGGTTTGCTTGAAGGATTCTTTGAGTTTGAGAGCGCGCTTCACTTCGCGCTCGTCCATCATGCCCTGCTCCACCAACGCCTGGCGAATTTCGGCAATGTAGCGGGAATCGTTGATGCTGTGATAGTGCAGTTCTTCAATTACGCGCAATTCGTGATTCAGGTCGCCGTCGAATTTTCGGCGGAACCTGTCCTGAGCGTAGTCGAAGGGTCGGTCGGAGACTTCCGAAGTCTTTAAGACTTCGGAAGTCTGGACAGTAAAAGGGAAATAACGCGCCCCGCGTCCGATTAACTGCGCTTCGGACATCGTTGTCGTTCCGATTTTTGCCCTGCCTGTGTCGCGCGGCTCGTAACAGCGGACGATGTCGAACAGGTTCAGCACGTCCCAGCCTTCGTTGAGTTTTTGCACGGCGAAGATGGCGCGGATGCGGTTTCGAGGGTCTTCCAGCGTATTGACCAGGATTTGATAGCGTTCCTTTTCGCCTTCATCATTCACAGACAGGCAATAATCTTGGTGAAATTCGCGCTTCAGCCGCTCGGCCAGTTGGGCGGAGGAAACGCCCTGAGCGTCGAAAAAGGCAAAGGCGCGGCGGACAATTCCAATGTCCGATTTGAGGCGGATGGCTTCAATGTCTTTCGCGGAGAGCCGTTCGATAATCCTGTGAAAATTGGCTTTGTTTTCCTGCGATTGGGCAATGGTTTTCTGCGCCTTGAATAAAATCACGGGCTTCAGGTTGATGCGGTATTTGGCGGCGACTTCCTGTTTGTACTGGCTGAGAATCAGGGCTTGCAGAATGCGCTCGTCCAACTCGAAGTCGGAATAAACCAGCGTGACATCTTTGGAGTAGCGGTCGTTGCGGAATTGCAGCAGGTCATAGCGGAAGATGACCTTGCTGCGGTATTTGTTCACCATTGCGGGGGTGGCGTAATCGTGCGTGGCGGTGAATTCTAGCAGCAGGTTGTCTTCGTTCTGGGTAAAGATGCGCTCGACGGTGCTTTCCCAGTTATCAAGAAAATCGCTTTGTTCGCCGCCGTTTGCCCCCGCTTTGGTTTTGACGTTGATGTGATGGGCTTCGTCGGCAATCAGCACAATTTTGTGCTTGCGAAAATCTTCGTAGGTGAGGGCGTTTTCTTTTTGTGCCGTCAGGTCAGAATGAAGTTTTTGGATGGTGGTAAAGCAAATGTTGAGGTCGTTGGGATTCGCGCCTTCAAAATTCTCCACCGGCGTGATGCGCACGCGGCGATTGGCGATAGTAATTTCAGGCGCGAAAAGATACTTGATGGAAGCGGGGTTGAGGAAGTTGTCGCGGGTTTTCTCGATGATGTTGGTGGAATTGACGAAGAACAGGAAGTTGCGATAGCCCTGTTCGTAGAGATAGAGCATCAAGCCCGCCATGATGAGCGTTTTGCCGCTGCCCGTTGCCATGTTGAACAGGAAGTGCAAAGGGTAGGTTTTGTTGGGGAACTCGTTGTGGTAGCAGTGGATGAAGCGGGCAAAGGCTTCGACCTGATAAGGACGCAGTTCGTAGCAGGGGTTGAGGTTGCCCTTGATGCTTTGGGGAACAGTTTTGGACAAGCCACCCCAGCGGGAGAGGGTGTCGAGTTCTTCGTAGAGGAATTTTTCGGTCATCGGGTTATCTTCCCAACAAAAACGCTCGGGTCAAAAATTCGGGTGGAATGCGCTGTTCCTGCGGCAAATAGATGGCAGTCCGAATCTCCATTTGAGAGAGGTATTTGCACATCAGCGGTCCCATATCTTTCCAATCCAGCCCGCCCAGCCCGCAGCCCAGCGCAGGCATGGCGAGGGATTGAATCCCTTCGGCTTTGTAGTTCTCCAGTAACCATTGCAACCCTTTTTCTATCCCTTCAGGGTCTGAACGTTCTTTCCAGTGTTTTTTTGTGGGGAACAAGAGGAACCACTTGTTGGCGTTCAGGTTGGGCAGGCTGAGCGGCTCATCCGCCAGATCTTCATCCAGCGAGGCTTCGCGCTTGTACAAATAAGGTTTGCCTATGACGAGCGTTTTGTTTCTGCATACATCCTGATAGCCCACATACATATCGGGAAATTGATATTTGGCGCGCGATGCTAACCCTTTGCCCATCACGCCGACAGTGTTGACGCTGACGGTGAGTGTTTGCATTTGGGAAAAGAACATATCGCCGTCCACCCACGAGAGTTTGTCCGTAATTGCACCATGTCGGCGCGGCTGAAAGAACATGTGCGGCTCGACCACCACTTCGACTGAATGGGGCAATTGGCTCAGCAGGGGACGGATTCTCTCCGAAACCGAGGCACTGGCGATATAGACAGAATGAATCGCGGCAGGGGGGATGACGTTCGGGATGAGACATTCGGCCATGATTTTGCGCTTCGTCCCGTCTTCGGTCTTCCACCAATCGCTGTTGAGGATGTTCCAATATTCGCCGTTGACGGCTTGCAAGCCCGTTTTTACGTCTACCAGAGGGGTAAGCAAATGGGCGGCATTTCCCAAAGCAATAAAGGCGCCCTCTGTATCCAGAATTTGTGGCTTGATTCCCAAAATGACCACATCGTTCTTGTTGATTTCACTCAGCACCTTGTAAAGCATGGGGTTGCGCGGCTGAAAATAGACGTTGGCATATTCCCACAGGCTTTTCCCGTCGGGTGTTAGGCGCTGCTGACGGTGAGCGACGATTTCCGCGTTGTACACGGGCGTAAACGAAAGGTTTCGCGCAATCACCTGCTGATGGGAAAGAATGCCATGCTGAAGAATAGAGGGCAGGTTATTGATATGCGTAATGTAGAAAAGGCTTTTGATCATGTGTCTGGGCATATTCTTGTTCCCTTTCAACCTTTGGCACAGGCGTTGTGCGTTTCGTACAGAAAATTTGCGCCAGAATTCATTGTGAAAAAATCCTATCGTGGGGTTACAATACTGTTGCCAGCGGACAAAATTCGGCTCCATGCCGTGTGGTCACGGGACTACGGTCGCCGTGCCCCTATATCCCTGGCGTTTTTTGTCATGACAGAATACATCTTGAAAATCTGCGTGATGTGGTTATAATAAGATTAATCCGCTTAGCGGAGGTGGATCGCCCGCAGGGGCGAGCGTAAGAGGGTCTCGTGAGAGACCCTCTTATTTTTTGGGATATAACACAAAGCCGTATCCTTCGAGTCGGTTGTTGTATAACTGTCGGTTAAATTTGCCTTCAACAATTTTCATCACCTGTTCAGCAAAAGGCGCGGGGGTGTCGTCGAGCAAACCGTAATACCGCAAGACCCACTGTTTGGCAGGATGAGCCAGCAAATCTGCCAGTTGCAAGCCAGAGATGTTGGCTTTCTTTTCCCGTAGTTTCAACTTGCGAGAGGTCAGGGCAGACTGGAAAAATTCAGCAGATGTAAATCCCCATGCGCCATGCTCATAAACGCGGGTGTATGAATCTTCCAACAACGCGTCTTCCTTTCCCCCGCGCGCTTCTGCCATGACATCGCCCACCCGGTTGATGCGGTTTAGATAGCCAGCAAACCGCTGTAATAGAAAGCCCAACCCAATATGATATGGATGACCAGCGCCTTCGCCGTAGGAAGCGCGCATAGCGGCTTTGTCAATGACAACCACCACAACTCGAAACTTGGCCGTTTGAATGACGTTCAGCAGATCAGCGTCGAACTCGGCGCGCTTTCGTTCGTCTTGCAAGATTTTGAATACTTTTCGTCTGTTGATGATGTCTTCGCGATGCAAAATGACCGGATTATCGGGGTGGTGATGAAAATGCCGTCTTTTCAGGTCTTCCAGCGACTCATGAAATTGGAGATAATGTACGTTGTTGAACCAGCAGCCCAGCAGACCCAGAAAACGATGCGCTGTCTCATCTGTGGCGCGATAAACGTGATCGCCAGACTCGTCCAGATGGAGTCGATAGCGGTCTTCAAAGGCAGATGGGCGCGATAGATTGCTCATTCCCCCTCCCCATAAAACTTCCTGTTCAACGCCTTATCTTCTTCACTGACGCTAAACCGCGCGTCGTCCATCTCGGAAAGATTGACGTACAACTGGTTCTCGTCCAGCAATTTTGCCAGCAGGTGTTTTTGCTTTTCCAGGTCGCCAATGGCTTCAAAATCCTTGACGGCTTCTTCGGGCATGGACGGGTTGACGTACCAGTTCAAAAACGAGCCTTCCGCCATTTCGCGCCAGATTTGCAGCAGTTCGGCGCTGCTTTGCGCGGCTTGGATGCGCTCCATGTAGGCTTCGTTGTACTTCATCAGTTCGCAATAGATGAAATCGCCGCCGCCCAGCCAGTTGACCGCTTTGCTGACCCCGCCCTGCTCGCCCGCGATGACCTTTTTCAGCCGCTCGACGGGGATGGTTTCGATGTAATCCATCTGCTCGATGCCGATGTACTGCCGTCCCATTTTGTGGGCAACGGCGGCGGTGGTGCCAGAGCCAAGAAAGAAGTCGAGGACAATGTCGCCTGGAGAAGTAAGCCAGTCAAGAATCCTATAAAGAATCTCCTCATTCTTTTCATGTTCAAACTCTGACTGCCTTCCCGCAACATTTATATCGAGCCAATTTTCGCTTAAAAGGATTTCAGTGCTTGCAGGGATATAATGCTCTGGTTTTCCTGTTTTACTTAACCGAACCATTTCAAATTCTGACAAATCATTAATGTCGTTTTCTTGAATATATCGCCAAAAGTATTCATCAATGACCTGATCATCAATTTCCTCTTCTGCAATTCCCATTTTCTTGATGTAATCAAGCAGTAATTGGTAGTTCGCTACCGCTCGGTAAGTTCTATCTTTTTCCCAGCGCCATTGACCAGTTTCGGGAATTATGCCGAATAATTCGTAACGCATTGTTTTCCTGTCTGTTCCGCGCCAATGGTTATTCCAGCTGCTTGATTTCTTGCCAGGTAATACCTTTATCAAGTTAGGTATTCTTATATCATTACGCTTCGAATAGAAAAGTATAGTGTCATAGCCTGCATTAAGTTGGCGTATTGTGGAAAATTGCTTTTGTAGATTTTTCTGTCCTTTTCTAACAATTATTCCGTTCCGAAAGTTATCGCGTCCAAATACTTCATCGCAAAGGATTTTCAGATAAGCAAGTTCTCGATTATCTATCTGAATAAACATAACACCGTCTGCTGTCAACAACTCTCTTGCCACTTCCAGCCTGTTCTTCATAAATGTCAGCCAGGTGGAGTGGTTGAAACTGTCATTGTAGCCAAAAGAATCAGTCTCAGCATTATACGGCGGGTCAATGTAAATCAACTTCACCCGTCCGCGAAACTGCGTTTTGAGCGTGTGCAGGGCAATCAGGTTGTTGCCTTTGATGATGAGATTTTCACGAATCACGCCGTTTTCGTCACGGCGGAAGCCGGTCACTTTCTCTTCCACAACTTGAATGTCACTGCGAGGGTCGAGCAGGCGGCGTTCTTCCGCCGTATCGAGACCCGAAGCAGTCTTGCTTTTGCGCGGAGATTGCTTCGCCGCTTCGCGGCTCGCAATGACAGGGCGGGCGGTGTAGCGCGTGAAATGGGTCAACACCTTCGGGTCGAGCAGGCGGGTGATTTCATCCTGCGCCAGCACTTCGTTGAAGAAAATCTCCCTGCGCCGCTCTTCTTCCTTCGTCTGCCCGCCTTCGAGATAGCAGTCCTTGTAGGGCCAAACCAGCGCCACTTCGCCGCGCTCGCGCAGGAATTTGCCGCCAATCGTCAGCCCAATGCGGTTGCGAAAGCGGGTGTAGGAATTGTCCAGAAAGTTTTTGTCGCTGATGTACTCGATGAAGGTATTGGTCTCGAACACCCAGTGACCGTCAATTTCGCTGAAAAACTTGGTTTCGATGTCCTTGTCGGAGAGCAAGAGTTTCACCAGGGCGTGGTCGGTTTTCCAGGCGGCGTCCATCACGGCAGCGGGGATGAGTTCGCCGTCATCGTCCACGAAGCGCGGGTCGGTTTTGAGCAGGTCAATCAGTTGGGCATGGAAGGACATTCTAAGACTCCATCAGCGGGGGGATGCGAAGCGTGACACAATTATAAAGGTTTTCGCCCCCAAAATTGCCACAAACGATGCGAGAGATTGATTTTGACCTTGGCGCGCCAATTGCTTCATCTCGCGGCTGCGCATTGGTGTGAAAACTACCTCATCCCCAGGCTCATATCGAGGGTCATCGAATTGTCCCGTTGGCTAAAGCGCACCGTCTGCGGTTCGATGCCCAGCGAGCGCAGGAAGGCGTTGATGTCCACCTGGAGCGAATCGAGGTACAGGAACATCTGCGCCAGCACGGTGGCAGAGACGATGATGGGTTCGGGCGGGGTCATGCGTCAATCTTACTTGATTTTCGTGCGCCAAAGGTCACATTTCGTGCAGAAAAGGTCATAGGCGATTTCACCCGGCGCGAGTAAGATGTAACCGTCCCGAAGGTTCGGGACGATTTGAAATGGAGTATCTGAATGGAAACGCTCTCGAAGTTCACCCTGCCCGGCATTTTGTTCGCCTTCACCCTCGCCTTTGGATTCGGGTTGAGCCATGCCGGGAAGCCCTACAACGGGCTGTTGTTCAACGTCCACAAATTGATTGCCCTGGGCGCGGTCATCCTGACGGTCCTGCGGTTGGCGAGCCTCCCCAGACCGTTCGATTCCTTTGCGCTCATCGCCGGTTTGCTCGTCATCGCCGCCCTGTGCGTGATTGCCCTGTTCGTCAGCGGAGCGTTGATGAGCGCCGGAAAGTTGGATTATGCCGCGATGTTGACCATTCACCGCATTGCGCCGGGCGTGTTGGCGATTTGCTGCGCGCTGGCGCTCTACTTGCTGGTGAGGAAGCCATGAAGTACCGCAGCCTGATTGTCCGCAAGCACGGCGGCCCGGAAGTTTTGGAAATCGCCGAAAACGAACTGCGCCCGCCCAGGAAAGGCGAGGCGCGGATTCGCGTCCTGGCGGCTTCCGTCTCGCGCCCGGATGTGACGGCGCGGCGCGGCGAAGCCCTGTATAGCGGCACCTTCCTCGGTCAAAAACTGCCCTTCACGCCCGGCTATTCGGTCATCGGCGAGGTGGACGCGGTGGGGGAGGGCGTGACGCAGGTTCAGCCTGGCGAGCGGGTGGGCGTGTTGACGGTCATCGGCGGCTACACCGAAGTATTGTACTGGCGCGCCGACCGTCTGATTCCCGTCCCTGCCACCCTCGACCCCGTCCTGGCTGTGCCGCTCATTCTCAATTACATCGTCGCGTACCAGGCCATGCACCGTGTCGTGAAAGCCCAGCCCGGCGAGAAGGCGCTCATCATCGGCGCCAGCGGCGGGATTGGCACGGCGCTCCTGCAACTCGGTCAACTGGCGAGGCTGAAGATGTATGCCATTGCCTCGAAGGAAAAACACGCCATCCTGAGCGAATACGGCGCAACGCCGATTGACTACCGCTCCCAGGATTTCGCCGAAATCATCCGTCCGCGTGAAGCGGGCGGGCTGGATGTGGCGCTGGACGGCATGATGCGGCTGGAGATGATGCGCAAGGCGCTCCCTCTGCTGCGGCGCGGCGGGCGCATGGTCAGTTTTGGCGAACCCGCCAGCCGTGCTGAACTGGTCCGCATTCTGGGGCTGACCCTGCGCGCCAACCTGCCGGGGAGCGGCAAATCCCTCTCGCTCTACGGCACATCGTCCTACTACCTGTTCGACCAGAAGCCCTATCTCGAAGATTGGGCGGCGCTGTTCCGCCTGCTGGGGGAGGGGAAAATCAAGCCGGTCATCGCCGCCCGCTTCCCGATTTTGCAGGCTGCCGCAGCCAACGCCCTGCTCGAAAGCGGGCAGGTGACGGGCAATGTGGTGCTGGTCTTGCCTGGGCTTGCACCATGAGCAAGCGCTACTTTCCCGCGCTAAACGAGTAACGGATGGCTTTCTTGGCACAGGTATCAATGCAGTTGCCGCACAAGATACATTCGCTGTGTTCCATCTGTTCCCGCTCCACCATGGCGTTGACGTCCAGCCCCATCGGGCAGTTGCGAACGCACAATTTGCAATCGGAGCAGGCGGAGGCATTGGCTACCAGCCGCAGCGAGGGCCAGGCGAAGCGGTTGCGAATCCAGCGTCCGATGATCATGAAGGGCGCCATCCAGCAAATGGTGTGACAGCCCGCCCGCCGCCCGAAAAGGACCGCCAGCCCGATGAACAGGGCGATGACGATGTAATAGATGACGAACTTTTCGGGGGAATCTAACGAGAAGCCGCTTTCCGTCAGGAGCAGCAGGTCGACGCGGGAATATCCGCCCGACCGAATCAACAGCCAGACGATGATGGAAATCCATGGAATCCAGATGAGCCACTTGATCCAAGCCACTTTATCAGGATTGAGCGCCCGGTTATTGAGCGGCTCGGCGATGTCGGCCATGGCCGAGCCGGGGCAAACCCACCCGCACCAGGCGCGCCCCAAAACGAGCGAGGAGAGAAACAACAGCGTGAAGAGCACCGCGCTGCCGTTCAGGATGCCGTTCATCGCGCCGTCAATGATGATATAGGGCGAGAAAAAGTTGATGGTGATGGGAAAGGTCAAAAATACCAGTAAGACGATGCCTTTGCGGATGCGCTGGCGTTTGGGCAGTTGCTTGAGCATGGGAAATCCTTTCTTGTAAAAAGCGTCCTGAAGATTTGCTTTCAGGGGTTATTCTTTCGGAACTTGTCCATTCTTGATCCGCTCGATGACGCTTTCGGCCCAAGCCAGGTTGGCGCGCATGTTGCTGATGCCGTTTTCGAGCGTCAGCAGCCAGAAGAAATGCTCGCGCGGCGAGGGGATTTCTTGCTGGAACGGTCCAATCTGCGCCGGGACCTGCTCGTAGTGTGCCAGGATGGCGCGCATGATGGCGGCGTAGCCCTCGAACTTGGCGAGGACTTCCTCATCGGAGAGTTGCCCGCTGAAAAAGACCTGGATGAGCGGCGCGCTGCGCGGTTCGTCCATGGGCGGCGGACCGGAAATCCAGCGCAGCAACTCGGCGCGACCGGCCTCGGTGATGTGATAGACCTTGCGGTCGGGGCGGTCTTCCTGCGGGATGCGCTCCATCTCTGCCCAGCCGTTCTCTTCCAGCCGCGCCAGGGTGCGGTAAATCTGGCTCTGGTCGGCGGGCCAAAAGTGGCGGATGGAGGTGTCGAAGATTTTCTTCAGGTCGTAGCCGCTGTAGGGGTGATAGTTCAGGAAACCGAGAATGGCATGGTCGAGGGACATATAGAATTACTCTAATATAGGATATGTCCTATATTAGACTAATCCTATTATTTGGTCAAGTGTGAACAATGTCACAGAATTTCCATGACAGGCAGGAGCCATGTAGATTACATTCTTTTTACACGGAGATAAAACAGCGATAACCGATTGCGGTTATCCTCGAGGTCTGGAACAAGGAATTGAACCCATGAAACTGCGAAAAAGCCTCCGCCTCCTTTTGTTGCTCCTCCTCGTCTCCCTCGCCTGCCGCTTCAGCGCATCAGACTCCATGCCTGCGCCTGATACACCAACCCAAGCCTCTCCCACCCTGATTGTTTCTCCGCTTCCCACCACCGTCGCCTACAAAACCATCGCAGGCGTTGACCCCGACCTGCTCAGCCTGGACATCCACGCGCCTGCCAACGCGAGCAACGCCCCGGTGGTGATGTGGGTGCACGGCGGCGGCTACTTTACCGGCGACAAAACCAATCAGATGAAATACAAAATTGACCTGTTCAACGCCCAGGGCTGGATTCTCGTCAGCGTCAACTACCGCCTGAGCACCCCCAATAAAGGCGCGGCGCAGTTCCCCGACCATTACATGGATGTGGCGGCGGCAGTCGCTTGGGTTCACGAACACATCCCCGCCTATGGCGGCGACCCGAACCGCATTGCCCTGCTCGGTCACTCGGCGGGCGCGGATATTGTCGCCAATGTCGGCATCAACCCCACCTATTTGCAAGCCTATGGGCTGAATCTGGATGCGCTGACCTGCCTCGCTCCGCTGGATACCGAAGGCTTCGACAAAGTGATCGCCGGCAGGGACGATCCCGATGGCGAACAACAGCAATGGAAAAATGCCCTCGGCAATAACCCCAACTACCTGACCGAGACCTCCGCCACCCTGCTCATCCAGCCGAACGTCGGCATCCCGCCGGTGCTGGGCGTGGTGCGCGGGAACGAGCGCCGCCAGCAAATCGAAACCGAGTTCATCGCCGCCCTACAGGCGACGGGCATCGAAGCCGTGCTGGTAGACGCGACCTCGCTCACGCACAACGAGGTCAACAGCCAGATCGGCGCGCCGGGCGACACGGTAATGACTGAACCGCTGATGGAATTTTTGACGGGCTGTTTTGGAGAATGATAGGGGAATCGGCTCGATGAAACATCCTGAAATTCCAGAGCAAAGGATGTGAACGTCATGAAAAAAGTATTGAGATGGATCATGATTCTCCTCGCCTTTGCACTGCTGGTCGCCTGCTCGAACACTGCGACCACCGATACAGGGACAGAGACCCCCGTGGACAAGCCGGTGGCAACCGCCAGCCGGGCGGAGCCTGATGAAACAACAGAACCCGTCACGCTCACCCCCGGCGAACACCACTTGACCGTCGAAGGGCAGGAGCGGCGTTACCTGGTACACGTCCCACCAGCGTTCGAGCCGGGGACTCCGCCGCTGGCGGTGCTGGTGCTGCACGGCGGAGGCGGGTCTGCCGAGCAGATGACCCGGACAGGACTCGAGGCGTTTGGCGACCGCGATGGGTTTGCGGTGGTCTACCCGGAGGGCATCCCCCAGCCCCTGGCGCCCCAGAACCACAACTGGAACGCCGGAAACTGCGACGGTGTCATCGGCGTCTCGTGCGGCGGGCCGGCTTTCGAGCGCGGCATAGATGACGTGGCTTACTTTCGGGCGCTGCTGGCGGAACTGCGGGCTGCCGGCATCCAACGGGTGTTCGTGGCAGGCATCTCCAACGGGGGGATGATGGCGTACCGGCTCGGCTGCGCGCTGGCAGACGAGATAGACGGCATCGCCGTCATCGCCGGAGCGCTGGCGCTGCCTTCTGTGGAGGGCAATAGCGTCGTGCAATGCCAGCCGAGTCGTCCCATTGATGTCCTCATCATCCACGCCACCAATGACGAGAACATTCCCTATGACGGGGGGAGCGGTCGGTGCAGCGCGCCCGGTCGCGCCTACCCGTCTGTGGACTACGCGGTGAGCGCGTGGCGCAATTTGAACGGCTGCGCCGCCGCCGAAACGGAAGTCTACCATTCGGGCATCGCCACGTGCGTCGAGTGGTCTTGTGAAGCCGGTACAGCGGTCCGGTTGTGCCGTATTGACCCGCCGCCCGGCAGCGAGATGGGGGGACATTCCTGGCCCGGCTCAGACCGGGACCGCGCCTGCAAATCGGGCTGTCCCTGCACGCCCACCCAGGATCTCGACGCCTCGGCGATGATTGCCGACTTTGCCCAACGTCGGCGGTGAACGGGTGATCAGAGAGCCGGCTCGTGATTCGTTATCGTTTGGAAGACTACCTATGAAAAAGATGCTCATCTTTTGGATGATACTCCTCCTCGCCTCCCTCGCCTGCCGCTTCAACGGGTCGGAGTCCACGCCTCAGCCTGCTACTATTTCTCCGACGCCCACCCCGGCCTCGCCCATCTTTCGCCTGGTTTATACCGAAGATACGCCGGGCATTCGCTCTGGCGCGCTCTGGGATTCTAATGATGATGGCTATCTTGATATTGCTTTTACAACGCCACGGCGGGTACACTTCATAATCAATGACAATGGCACAGGAAACTTCAATCCAGATGTCACATACGATGTATCCTTTTCCGGTACTGGCTGGGGGGCGTTCGACTTCAACCGCGATGGAAAGCTGGACCTCCACCTGAACATGGATAAGTACGGGAATGCCATTTCTGCAAGCGACTCCGACATTTCATTTACAGATATTGGAACGGAAACGCAGCAAGCCGTGGTGCGAAATACCCTGTTTGCCGACTTTGACGGCGACGGCTATACAGATGCGTTGCTGACAACCTCCTATTTTCGGGAGCGTCATCAGTGGCCGTTTTTCTTTCGCGGCAATTCAGCCGGGACTTTTGACTCCACCAACCTGATTGATACCCTACTGGGTGCCCAAACCGCTGGCTTTTGGCACGCTTTAACGCCGCCCGCTGACCAACTCCCGCCTGCCGACCAGGCCTGCGCCAACGAAGATTGGGCGACCAAACAAATCAAGGGCGGCATCGTGCGGGATTTCGATAAGGACGGCAAGCCGGATGTGCTTCTCTCGGTCTATGCCGACGCCGGATTCCAGGACGAGCGTTGTCTGGAATTTGCAACTGAGCGGGCGTATCGCTCGGAGCGGGGACTGTACTACCTCCACAACGTCAGTGTTCCTGGACAGGTGACGTTTGAAGAGATTGCCACACGCGCGTTTGGGGATAATGTGAACGGACAGGATAGCACGATATGGAATCCCTACAATGCCATTGCGCTGGATTACGACAACGACGGCGACCTGGATGTTTTCGTGGGAGCAAAGTTGAGAAGCGGACGCTTGAGCCGCGGGGAAGACACGCGCATTGTCGCGTTCTTTGAGAACAATGGCGATGGAACATTCACCGACCAAACCGCATCGGCGGGCTTCCAATGGCTCAACGACCTGTCGCCCGCTGAAAAAGACCAGATCAGCCTGGCGGCTGGCGGCGCGTTTGACTATGATAACGATGGCTATGTGGATTTGGCGCTGGTCAACCGGAATGGCATGGATGAACCGACGTACCAGCATGTATTCGTATTTCACAACAGGGGGGACAAGACCTTCGAGCAGATTCCTCCCGCCGTGCATGGCATGGACAAGAACAGCGGACGCGATATGACCTACGGCGACTTCAATCATGACGGCTATCTCGATACGGTCATCATGGATGGGGAAGGCGGCGGGACGCAAGGCAGCAACAAGGCGCTGGTGTATTTCAACACGCTCAGCGGCAATGGCAATCACTGGCTGGGCATTGACGTGATGGATGCCAATGGCAGTCCGGCCATCGGCGCAAAAGTCACCCTGTATGACCCTGCAACCCGGCAGATTTTAGGATACGATGAAGCGCGGACGGACTTTAGTTATCGTTCCAAGAAAACGCCAAGGGTTTATTTTGGATTGGGGACAAGGACCAGCGTGACGGTGGAAGTGGAATACCTGGGCAGGAAAGTGACGCTTGCCGCCATATCCCCCGATACTGTGGTGCAAGTTTTGGTACCTTAGAAACTATCGTTTGTAAGACTGCCTATGAAAAAGATGCTCATCTTTTTCTTTTGGATGCTCCTCCTCGCCAGCCTCGCCTGCCGATTCAGCGCCTCGGACTCCACGCCCGCGCCTGACTCTGTTACTCCAACCACTACCGCCGCTGATGCCGCGCCTCCCACACCTGGCTCCTACGATTGGTCCGCGCTCGATGCGGCGCTGGAGAGTTTCGTCCCCTCCAAAGTGGACGGCTTGACCTTTCTCCTCGCCAAAGACGGGCAAATCATCTACGAAAAAGCGCTGGGCAATCAAACGATGGACAGTTTCCTGCCCATCGCTTCGTCCACAAAAATGCCTTCGGCAGTGGTGATTCTGACGTTGGCTGAAGACGGCTTGCTCGACCTGGATGAACCGATTGGGACGTACCTGCAAGGGCATATCCATCTGCCAGCCGACAAAGCCGCCATCACGACCCGTATGCTGCTGAACCACACTTCGGGCTTGTTGGGGAATCCCGACTGCCTGGGCAATCGCGGGAAAGGAACCCTGCAAGAGTGCGCGCAGGAAATCGTCAATGCTCCGCTGGAGTTTGCGCCTGGCACGCAGTTTGCGTATGGCGGCGGGAGTTTTCAGGTGGCGGGTTATATTGCCGAAGTAGTGAGCGGCAAACCCTGGAATGACCTGTTTCAAGAACGCCTGGCAACTCCCCTTGGGTTGACGCAGTTCACGTACAGCGGCGGCACACTGGGCAGCGAGACCAATCCGCGCATTGCGGGCGGCGCATCGTCCGATGTGTACGATTACAATAAAATCCTCCAGATGATTTTGAACGATGGGCAATACAACGGCGCGCAAATCCTTTCGCCGCAAACGGTTGAAATGTTGTCAACCAGCCAGATCGATGGTTTACCCCTCCTGCGTAGCCCCGGCGAAGACGACCTGCTGCTCGGTTACAGTTTCGGCTTTTGGGTTTCCGACCCGTCCCTTCACCCCGGCAGCAATGGACCTGAATTGAGCGACCAGGGCGCGTTCGGCTGCACACCCTGGGTGGATTTCGACCTCGGCTATTCCGCCGTCCTGCTCATCAAAGACCGCACGCGCACGGGCACGGAGATTTGGAACGCCATCCGTCCAATCATTATACAAGAATTTACACGCGTAAAATAAACCACCATCATAGACAAATCAAATGAAAAACGCTCCAACACTTTGGATCCTTTCACTCCTCCTCGCCAGCCTCGCCTGCCGCTTCAGTACAACACCGACGGTCGAGCCTGTCGAGACGGTGGTCGAGCCTGTCGAGACGACGGTCGAGCCGGTCGAGACCCCGCCCGCCGGGGACCTCAGCCGCACGCTCACCCATGAGGGGCGCGAACGCGGTTACCGGCTGCATGTGCCAGAGTCGCTCGATTTCGGTCAGCCCGCCGCGCTGGTGTTGTCGCTGCACGGCGGCGGGGGGAACGCCGACCTCCATCGGCGCATGGACGGGTTCGAGGAACTCGCCGATGAAAAAGGCTTTATCGTCGTCTATCCCAACGGCACAGGCAAACTTCAGAACGCCATCCTGACCTGGAACGGCGGGACATGCTGCGGCTACGCCCAGCAAAACAACGTGGACGATGTCGGTTTCATCCGCGCTCTGATTGCCGAACTCGAAAGCGAATACGCCATTGACCCGCAGCGCATCTACGTTACCGGCATGTCCAACGGAGGCATCATGGCGTACCGCCTGGCGTGCGAAGCCTCCGATCTGATTGCCGCCATCGCTCCTGTCGCCGGGACGTTGAACTACGAACCCTGCCAGCCCGCTCAGCCCGTCTCGGTGATTCACTTTCACGGCATGGACGATACCCACCTGCCCTACGATGGCGGCGTAGGTGCCGATTCTCTTATCGGGGTAGATTTCGCTTCGGTGCAGGAGTCGCTTGACTTCTGGATGACATTCAACGGCTGCAATCCCCAGCCGCAAACCGAGACCTTTGCCGACATCCGGCATCAGGTCTGGGATGAGTGCCGGCAGGAGACGGCGGTGGAACTGTACACCATCATCGGCGGCAAACATGCTTGGCCCGGCAGCGCCGGCCCCGCCTGGGCGGGCGGCGACGAACCGACGCAGACCATCTCCGCTTCGGAGTTGATTTGGGAGTTTTTCGCCGCGCATTCCAAGCCGTAAGCCACCCCGCCCGGACATTCGTGTCCGGGCGGTCTCATCCAAAGCCATCTGAAGACGGCTAACGCCCGGCTATTCAGTCCGCTTGAGCGGACTTCGTACGCATAGCCCGGAGATTGATCTCCGGACGGCGCTACGGCTTTTCCCCTCGCGCCAGGCGAAATTCGATGTCGCTGATGAGATTGGGCAAATCCCAAATGCCCTCGATGACGTAATGCGCGCCAGCCTGGTACAACTGCGTCTCCGCCTTTGCGAGCGCCGCAGTCCGCTCCTGGTCGGAAAGGGCTTCGAACGCTTCCTGGGTCAGACCGATCAGGTTGCCGGTTTGGGAGAGACCTACCGCCCATGTGCCGGCGTTAAGGCCTTCTTCGATGTCCGCGAGCGTGTCCCCCACTTTGACCACTGCCTCCACCGGGAAGACGTTCAAATTCATCATGTTCTGGTACACCATCCAGGGGTAGGGTCTGCCGTTCGGCACTTCATCGGGGCAGACGGTGGAGTCGGGCGCGTAGCCCTTCTCTGCCGCGGCCGGCATCAACGCATCCATCATCGCGCGGATGTACCCCGTCGTCGAGCCGATTTTGAGTCCGCGTTGGCGGAGTTCTTCGATGGCTTGCAGACAACCGGGGATGGGTTCGGCGTACTCTTTGACCACTTCGATTTGCATCGGCACGAACGCTTCGAACAAACTGTCAATATCGGCATCCGAAGCGGGAGCGCCGTGTTGGGTTTCCCATGCCGCCGCCACAGACGGGCGGGCAAGGATCGCCCGCAGGTGGTCCTTTTTCATCAGCCCCATGCCTGAGCGGGCATCGGCGGCAGTAATGGTCACACCGCGCTCTGCGAATAGACGAATGAAAACCGCTGTGGGCGCAAACGAGCCGAAGTCAACGGTCGTCCCGGCCCAATCCAATATCACTGCCTGAACCTTGCCGCGATAGGTGCGTTTGAAGGAAAACATGGTTACTCCACAAGTTGAATGTCCATCTCTTTCAAGACAACTTTGATGGCGAACATCAGCCCCTTGACGTCGGATGTCTTCAGCCGCCCCACATGCCCAATGCGAAAGCAATCGGCATGGCTGAGTTTGCCGGGGTAAATCAAAAATCCTCTTTCGCTCAAGGACGCATAGAACCTGCGGAAGTCGAAGTTGGGATGCGAAGGATAATGGAATGAAGTGATGATATACCCGCGATGGTCAGGCGGGAGATAGGGCTTGAACCCCATTGCCTCCATCGCCGACAGCGTAATTTCGTAATTACGCTGATAGCGTTTGCCGCGCGCCGTCACGCCGCCTTCTTTTTCCAACTCCAACAGCGCCTGCCGAAAGGCAAGGATGGCATGAATGGGCGGCGTGAAGCGGAATTGTCCGTCGCCCTCCAGGCCTTTCCACTGGTCATACAGGTCGAGACTCAAAGTGCGGGCATAGCCCTCGGTCTGTTGCAGCGTTTCGACTTTCGCCAGCACGAACGAAAAGCCCGGCACGCCCTCGATACATTTGTTGGAAGACGAAATTAGGTAATCAATGTTGCAGGCGGCGAGGTCAACAGGATACGCGCCGAAACTGCTCATCGCGTCCACGAAATAGATTTTGCCGAACGCTTTGGCGATTTTCCCATATTCTTCGATGGGATTGATGATGCCTGTCGTGGTCTCACAATGGACGACGGCGACATGCGTGATGTCGGGGTCGGACTCCAACGCCTCTTTCATGGACGTTGGGCTTGGCACCTCGTCTTCGGCGGTTCTCAATACGGCGGTGGGGATGCGGTGAATGTTCGCAATCTTCAACATGCGCTCGCCGTATGCCCCGTTGATGAGGATGAGCCACTTGCCGTCCTGCGGAAGGGTGGAAGAGAGAACCGCTTCCACGCCAAAAGTTCCGCTGCCCTGCATGAGGATGGACGTGTATTCTTCGTGTCCATCGCCTAACCCGACCAGCCGTGAACGCACATCCCGGACGACTTCGATGAATGCCGCATCGCGTGAACCGAGGTCGCGCAGCATGGCGCGCTTGGTGGACGCGCTGGTGTTCAGCGGTCCCGGCGTAAAGAGGGCTTTATCTTTATGCCCAGAAATCATAATTCGCTCCTGAAAAATTCAACGCGCCTTCCAGGCTTGGGCGCGGCGGGAGATGCCGCGCGTCGCCAGGTCATACAACAGCCGCACGCCGACGCTGGTCAAAATCACCAGCACCGACATCGCCGCCGCGGCGGCTGTGTCGCCCGCGTCGTCCATGTTGACGATGGCAACCGAAGCCAGTTTCAGGCGCGGCGAATACAAAAAGACCACTGCCGAGACCGTCACCATCGCATTGACAAAATAGTACATCGCAATTTCCAACAGCGCGGGCAGGCTCAACGGAACGGTCACATTCCAAAACGTGCGATAGAACGGCACGCCCAGCGATTCCGAAACCGCCTCGAATTCCCGGTCCAATTGTTTGAGTGCGGTGGTGGCGGTCATGAAACTGACGGTGTAAAAGTGGACGATATTCGCCAGCACCAGAATCCCCATCGTGCCGTACAGAAACGAGAACGGGTTGGGAATGACAAGCCCGCCGAACTTCCATTGCAGGGGATTGAAGAAAAAGATATACGCCAGCCCAATGACCATGCCGGGCAGGGCGACGGGAATCATCGAAATGAAATAGGCAAACGAGCGGGCAGGCTTGAAAGTCTTCAACTTCTCGATCAGGTAGGCGCTGAAAAAGGTGATGGCTGTCCCAAAGAGAGCGGTATAGAACGACATGCGGATACTGTTCCAAAACGCGCCGTAGCCCCCGCCACCCACCGTCGAAAAGTCGAAATGCCTGAGCGAGAAGTTCAACTTGTAGGGCCAGAGTTCCACCATCGAAGCCAGAAAGACCGTGGCGATGACCGTGAAAATCAACAGCGTTATCGAAAGACAATAGACGAATGCCGCCCGATCCAGCCAGGGGTTGGCTTTGGGCTGATAGGGGACCGAGCGCGCCGAGAGCGCGGCGGTTTGTCGACGCTGGACGATTCTGTCCACCACGAAAGCCATCACGGTGGGAATCAGCAGCAACATGCTGATTGCCGCACCCATCTCGAAATTTTGCTGACCGATGACCTGCTTGTAAATATCGGTTGCCAGCACGTTGTAATTTCCGCCCACCACCTTTGGCACGCCGAAATCGGTGAAGACCAGCGTAAAGGTCACGAACGCCGCGCTCACCAGACCATACCTCAGGCTCGGCAGGGTGACGGTCAAAAACGTCCGCATGGGCGAGGCTTGCAGCGACTCGCTTGCTTCGTACAGCCGCGCATCTGCCAGGCTCGCCGCAACCATCAAAATCATCACCGCCTGCGGAAAGACATACAGCAGTTCGCCCAGCAGAATCCCGTTGAAGCCGTACAGATTGATGTCCCAGCCCTGCCAGCCCAACGCCTCGAACGCGCCGCCGAAGCCTGTGGTAATCAATCCCTTTTTGCCGAACAGGTACACCAGTCCAATGCCGTGCGCCAGCGGCGGCACATACAGGGGCAGCATGGCTGCCAGCAAAAAATAGCGCTTCCAGGCCATGCGCGTGCGCGTCAGGGCGTAGGCATACCCAAACGCCAACACCAGAGCCAGCCCCGCCACCGAAAGCGAAACCTCCATGCTGTTGGTCAGCGAAATCGAAAGCGCGGGCGTGCTGAAATACCGCTCGTAATTTGCCGCGCCGACAAAGTTGCCGTTCTTGTCCTGCAAACTGCGCTGAATCAGCGGGAAGAGCGGAAAGACAATCCCCAGCAGCAGCCAAAAGATGACCAGCGCAATCAGCAGGCGTTTCAGGCGCTCTTCCGTCCACTCGAAGCCGACGGCTTTTTTCTGTGCAAGCGAAGCGGCGCTCTGCATGGTTACCCCGCCGCCGATTGGTAAACCCGCAAATGGCTGGGCGGCAGATGAACGGGCAATTCCACCCCCGCGCGGATTTCGATGTTGTGGGTATTCTCCGGCGGCATGTAAGCCACCATTTTATCATTCTGACCAATCCGCAAGTGCAGGCGATAGAAGGGTCCCATGAATTCGACCTCATGCACCCGCGCCCGCAGGATGTTGCCCGCTTGACCGTTCTGCGCCACTTGAACCCGCTCAGGGCGAATGGCGAGAGTCACCGGCTGACCCGCCCACTGAGCAATCGGCTGCTCGATGAACAGCGCGTCATCCCCGACCTGAACCTGATTCTGCCCCCCAGCCGCCGCCACGCCTGGAATGAAGTTCATCAACCCGACGAAATCCGCCACAAACGGCGTGGCAGGCTGGAAGTAAATCTCCTCAGGCGTGCCGACTTGCACCACGCGCCCTTGTTCCATCACCACCACGCGGTCCGCCATCGTCAAGGCTTCCTCCTGGTCATGGCTGACCATGACGGTGGTAATGCCCAACTGTTTTTGAAGCCGCGCAATCTCGATTCGCAGGCTGGCGCGCACCCGCGCATCCAGCGCCGAAAGCGGTTCGTCAAGCAGGAGCAAGCCGGGCGAAATGGCGAGCGCGCGCGCCAGCGCCACCCGCTGCTGTTGACCGCCGCTCAATTGCGCGGGAAACCGTCCGCCGTATTCGGGCAGTCCCACCAGTTCGAGCAGTTCGTTCACCCGTGTCTTGATTTTTTCCTTCGGCTCTTTGCGATTCTCCAGCCCATAGGCGATGTTCTGAAAAACCGTCAGGTTGGGAAACAACGCATAGGATTGGAAGACAATCCCAAAGTTCCGTTTCGAGGGCGGCAGGCGGGTCACATCCTGTCCCGCCTGGAGAATCCGCCCCTGGCTGGCGTCCTCCAATCCCGCGATGATTCGCAGCAGGGTGGTCTTGCCGCATCCGCTCGGACCGAGCAGGAAGATGAATTCGCCCTCCTGAACCTCCAGCGAAACGTCATCGAGCGCGATGGTCTTATCGAATTTCTTGGTAACGGATTGTATTTGCAGATAGGGTGGCGGCATCGGTCTGTCTATAAATGCCAAATCCGATGGCGAACCATCGGAGAGGCGCAACACAGGGATGGGAGCGTTCCACCCCCATCCCCGTTGGGTAAATTCGTCTTACTTGGGTTCAGATTTGGAGTCGTAGCGCGTCAGCCATTCGGTCAAAACGCTTTCGCGGTTGGCGGCAGCCCAATTGAAGTCGTTTTCGATGAGTTGGGCAATCGGGTCGGCGGGGTAGCCCTCGGGGATGGCGACGCTGGTCTCGGCGGCGGTGACGGGGTAACTTTCGGCGTACTTGACCATGATTTCTTCGCTAATTGCCCAGTCCAGGAAGGTTTTGGCGGCGGGATTGATGTTCGCTTTCTTGACCAGCGCGTTGGCTTCGATGTCCCAGCCAGAACCTTCGGTCGGGAAGACTGCCACCACAGGCTGACCTTCTGCCTTTTGCTTGATGGCGCGGTAGTCGAAAGAAATGCCAATCACGGTCTCACCCGCGCCTGCCATCTTGCAAGGCTTGGAGCCGGAGTGGGTGTAAACCGCAATGTTCTCATGCAGCGCGTCGAGGTATTTCCAGCCTTCCTCCTCGCCCTTCAACTGGAGAATGGCAGACACCGTGAGGTAGCCCGTGCCGGAGGAGTTGGGGTTGGGCATGACGATATGCCCTTTATAAACAGGGTCAATCAAATCTTCCCACGATTCGGGCATGGGCAAGCCTTTGGCTTCCAGTTCCACCGTATTGACGCAAACGGCGGAGAACCAGGCATCAATGCCCACCCAATGCGGCGGGTTGGCAGAGTCGCGGAAGGTCGGGCGGATTTTGTCCAGGCCGGCGGGGGCGTAGGGTTCGAGCATCCCCTGCTGGTCGGCAACCAACAGGCTGGAAGCGGCGAGACCCCAAACCACATCTGCCTGCGGGTTGTCTTTTTCCGCCAGCAATTTGGCCGTGACGATACCCGTCGAATCGCGCACGATGTTGACTTTAATATCGGGGTATTTGGCTTCGAAGAGGGGCAGGTACACGGCAATCTGGTCGTCTTCGAGCGCGGTGTAGACGGTGATTTCACCAGAGGTGGCTTTTTCAGCCGTTCCCGCGCCTCCGCAAGCGGAAAGCGCGAACGCCGCCACAAGAATTACAGAAAAAATAACTTGCCAGCGAGAGAGCCTCATTTTTTTCTCCTTTGGGAATATTGACCTTGAAAAAATTCTATCGAATTCTCTTTAACGGGAGGTCAACACCCCGTATTGGTTTGGTTAAAATTAGACTCCAAAGGCGTTCTGTGACAGCCTCTCGAAGGCTGTAACCCTTCACTGTTGTTCAGGGCATGCCTTCGGGAGGGTTTTTCCTGCTTCACTTCCTCCAGCACGGCGCGTACCATGCGGCGGAAGAAATGCTTGCCTGTCAGCTGCAACATTCCGGCACTGCGGCTTTCTCCAAGCCTTGCGAAGGTTTCCTGCAGACCGGTCATCCTTTCTTTTTTGTATGGGAAAATGAAATGATTTTTTTTCATCCGCCGCGCAGGTGAGCAGTTACAATAATCTCCATGCCCGCCCTTCCACGGCGGGTTGGAGGCATCTCTTCATGAGCATGGAAACACCCACCGACTGGACGATCTGGCTTAAAAAACAGCAGCGGCTGGTCATTCTGTTCCTTTCCCGATTGATACTGGTTCTTGGCTTGATTGGCTTGACCATGACGTTGGAACGCGTCCTTCGGGAACGGAGTGTGAACTTCAATACAGTTTATTACTTCCTTGCCTACGTCCTCCTGCTCCTCCTCTTCCTGATTCGCAAGATTCCGGATACCTGGCGGTCGCTCGGATTTCTGCTTTTGCTGTACCTATTTGGCAGCGTGGCATTATACATTGGCTGGCTGGCGGGCAGCGGACGCCTGTTTTTACTGACGATGATTGTCGTCAGCGTGGTTCTGCTCGGTACGCGTGCCGGGTTGTATTCGGCGGGGTTGTGTTTCCTCACCTATGTGTTTTTCGGGCTGGCATTCAGCCGCGGCTGGCTGAAACTTGGCGTTCTGCCCGACCCGACAACCCCCGTTCCGGTGATTTTCGAGGGACTCGGTTTTGCCATAAACATCCTCACGGTGGGCGGAGGTCTCTGGTTTTTCGGCAAGGCGCTCATGGCGGCGGATCGTTCGAACCGCGAGATCCTGGAGGCGCGCGCCGCGCTGGATGCCAAGACCAGAGAACTGGAACAGGCAAACGAATTGCTCGCCAGACAGTCGCTTCAGACAATACAACAAAGCGAATCCAGAATGCGCGCCCTGCTCGAAGCCATTCCAGATATGATCTTTGAAATGGATCGCGAAGGCACCATCCTGCATTTCGTGCCGTCTTCGACCATGAAACCGCTCCTGCCGCCGGAGGAATTCATAGGGAAAAAAATCTCGGATATCATGCCGTTCGATGTGGCTGAACAGACGTTGTTCAACATTCAGCGCACGCTCGAGACGGGCATGTTGCAGGTATTCCAATATAAAATCATGGACCGCGAGGATTGCAAATTCTATGAAGCCAGTGTGATCAAAAGCGATGCGGAACGCGTGATCGCCATGGTGCGCGATATTACCGTGCGAAAATGGGCTGAGACCGAACGGGAAGAATTCATCAGCATGCTCGAAAGACAAAAAACCGAACTGGAACAGCGAAACGCCGAATTAACCCAATTCGCTTATACAGTTTCGCACGATCTCAAATCGCCCTTGGTGACCATCAACGGCTATCTTGGCTATATCGAACAAGATGCCGCTTCCGGCAATCTGGAGCGACTCAAGGCGGACACCCGGCGCATCCGGGAAGCGGTCAATAAAATGCACACGCTTCTCACCGAACTTCTCGAACTCTCGCGTATCGGCCGCATGATGAACGAGTTCGAGGATATCCCCTTTCACGAATTGGTAAAAGACTCGCTCGATATTGTCCACGGACAATTACTCGCCCGCCATGTCACGGTTCAGACACAACCCAACCTGCCTCTCGTCCACGGCGACCGCCAACGCCTGACCGAAGTCCTGCAAAACCTGCTTGACAATGCGGTCAAATATATGGGCGATCAATCCGCTCCGTTGATCGAAATCGGTCAGAGCGGGGAGGAGGACGGAAAGCCGGTTTTCTTCATCAGGGATAACGGCATGGGGATCGCCCCCGAATATCACGAGCGCATTTTCGGGCTTTTCAATAAATTGGATGCAAAATCGGAAGGTACGGGAGTTGGACTTGCCCTCGTGAAACGCATCATTGAATTTCACGGAGGCAGGATCTGGGTCCAAAGCGAACCGCAGAAAGGCTCCACATTTTATTTTACGTTGCCGGTAAAAGGTCCTTAAAGCAGCGGCATTCGATCGTCTTCATTCGTAACGGAAGCGCATCACACCCACCGCAAAGAACACCACCGCAAACCCCAGCAGGACTCCCGCCTCCGGCAGAATATCCACCAAGCCTTTTCCGCGCAGAACGAGATCCAGCAGACCCTGCATCGCCCAAGTGGTGGGGAGGATCTTCACCGCGTTCTGTATTGCCGAGGGGAACAACTCCAATGGATACCAGCATCCACCCATCAGCGCCATCACCATGCCGAACATGATGCTCAGTCCGCTGGCTTGCCCTTCGGTCTTGACGAACGTGCCCATCGTGGTGCCGAACGCCGCCGCCGCAAGTGCGGATGCCAGCAGAATTACGGACAATGCCAGCGGTTCGCGTCCCCAGTTGAGTTTCATCACCACAACCCCGAACCCGACAAGCAACACCATCTGGATCAACGCCATTGCCACCTGACCCGAGATGATACCCAGCAGGAAGGTGGATTTGCGGGACGGGGTGGTGAGCAGGCGGCGCAAGGTTCCCTGCTGGCGTTCATAGGCGAACAATGCCGAGATGCCAAACAGCGGGATGAACACCCACGTGATGAGTTGTCCCGCGGACGAATTGGCGCGTGGGTCATATTCGACCGTATCGGGTGTTGTCCCTTCAATGACAGTCACGCGTTCGGGCGCGTCGGCTTGAATGTTCTGCGCAAGTTCCAGCGAAGTCTCGAAGTAGGCTTGTTTCTCGACATCGGAGGCGAAGGGTTGTTTCGCTTCGCGCTGCTTGACCGCGTTCTGCGCGGCGGAGATGGCGCTGCTGACGCGGCGGATGGCGGTCAACACGGCGCGCTCGGCAATCGTTGCGTTGAGGTTGTTGGGCTGCTGGAACAATTCCACTTCCGCCAAGCCGTTTTGAAGCGATGAAATATCAATGCCCGAAGGAATGATGAACACCGCCGAGGCGCGCCGCTCATCGAATTGTTTTTGCGCCTCGTCCCGTGAAACCACCTCAGGGCGCACTGCCGTTGAATTTTGCAATTCTCCAATTATTTGTTCCGAGACTGTCGTCCGCGCCTCGTCCACAACCAATAATCGGATGCGGTTATCTGTATCTCCCGATGGAGTCCCGCCTGCGAGCAGGAAGGTAAAGACAACAGGCAATATGATGAAGAACAGCAACTCCGACGAACTGGCGAAGCGGATGATGGCGTCTTTCCATGCAATGGCGAAGATTTTTTTCATTTTTGCATGATCCCACTGCGATTGAACATGACAACCGCGATTCCGAACAACACCGTACCCATGAGGAGCAGGGCGGCGATCGGTTCGGTTAGATTTTTCAGCGTGCCGCCGAGGGCGAGGGTGGTGAAGCCGTCCAAGCCCCAGGCGTTGGGCGTGATCCTGCTGATGGTCCGCATGAACGGCGGGAATTGTTCAAGGTTGATGAAACTTCCGCCGAGGATGCCGAAGATGAGCATGATGGCGGAACCCGTGCTTCCCACCTGCGCGGGTGTGCGGGCGAACGCCGTGATCAACATCCCCCAGCCTGCCGCGCCGAAGACTGCCGCAAGGATCAGGGCGACCATACCCAGCGGGTCACCCCATTTGACCTGGAAGAACACTGTCGAAGCGAGGATCAGGATTCCGACCTGTGCAACGCCCATGAAGAAGATGCCCAACACCTTGCCGCCCAGCACTTGCGCGGTTTGCGTCGGCGAGATCATCAGGCGGGGCAACGTCCCTTGCGCGCGTTCGGCGAGGATGGAGCGTCCGCCGTAGGAGACGGTGTACATGAGGAACATCAACGCCATGCCGGGCGCGAAGTAGGCGAGCAGGTCGAACTCCACGGCCGCCGCGCCCTTTTTATCGGTTCTAAGCGTGAGGGCGGTGGATTCGGTTTCTTCGACATTCTCGAACAACGCCCGCGCTTCGGTTTCCGCGTTTTGCGGGTTCAACAATCCGCTTTGCATCAAGCCGATGATGGAGGTCATGCCGCGGGTACGTCCCTCTTCGACGCGCGAGACGAACTCGTCCACGATGGCTTTGACAATGCCCGCGCCTGTCGGTCGTGAGGGATTGGCGTACACTTCGATCTGCACGGCTTCGGGCTGGACCGCGTTCGGATCAAACATGGTCCCCTCAACAGGGATAATGCTGCGGGTGAATCCTTCAGGGATGATGACCGCGGCTGAGGCGCCGTCGCTGTCTATGATTTGGCGAGCCGCCTCGGGGGAGTCGGAGGCGGTGGGTTCCATCAAATCGGATAACTCATCCGAGTTGAACAAGTCTTCGAGCGCGTTCCCCAAATCCCCTTTATCCAGATTGATGATAACGACGGGAATGTCGGAAATGCCCGTCGAGCCGCCGCTGAACCGCCCCGTGACGAAGCCCATGCCGATGGTGAGCAGGAACGGCGCGAGAAGCATGAAGGTCAGCGCGGCGCGGTCACGGAACATCAGTTGCAGGTCTTTGATACCGATGAGGAGGAGTTTTAACATGTTGACTCTTGTGTGAAAAGTAGAAAGTGGAAAGTAGGGAGTGGAAAGTAATCTACTTTCCACTTTCTAATCTCGTAACGCCCTTCCTGTTAAGTGAAGGAACACTGCCTCAAGATTCGGCTCGCGTATATCTATCGAATGAATCTTGATGCCGCGTTCATTTGCCTTTGTCACAACTGCGGCAAGCACTTCCTCCGCTTCGTTTGCAACGACCGAGACTTCGTGATCGGTGGCGATGGCTTCGAGCACGTCTGGCACGCCGTTAAGCGATTTTGCCAATGCCTCGGGGTCGTCGTTCTCGCCGATGTGCAGGATAAGCGTTTCGGTCTCGCCGACCTGTCGCGTGAGTTCTTTTTGCGTGCCGAGCGCGATGAGTTCGCCGTGGTCTATGATGCCGACGCGGTCGGAGAGTTCCTGCGCCTCTTCCATATAGTGCGTTGTGTAAAGAACAGTCATACCCTGCTTGTTTAAATCTTTGACTGTATCGAGAATCGCGCGGCGCGACTGTGGGTCAATGCCAACCGTAGGCTCGTCCATGAAGAGTAAGCGCGGTTTGTGGAGCAGCCCCACGCCAATGTTGACGCGGCGCTTCATCCCGCCTGAGTAGGTTTTGACCCTGTTTTTGGCTTTATCCGCCAAACCAATCTGTTCCAGCACTTCATCCACGCGGTTGTTGAGAGACTTTCCGCCCAAGCCATACATCTGCCCCCAAAATACGAGGTTCTCGCGTGCAGTGAGGTCTTCATATAATGCAATCTCCTGCGGCACAACCCCGATCATCTGCTTGACTGCCATCGGGTCTTTGGTGATGGAATGTCCGCCGATGGTGGCGTCGCCTGCGGTGGGCGTATAGAGGGTCGAGAGCATCGAAATGGTGGTGGTCTTGCCTGCGCCATTTGGACCGAGCAGGCTGAATATCTCCCCTTCCTTAATATCGAATGAAATTCCCTTGACGGCGGCGAAATTGCCGTAGTTTTTGGCGAGATTCTGGACTTCGAGAATGGGCGGCATACAACCTCCTGGGATATTGTGTCATTCAATCTACGAAAACAGGCAAGAAAAGTTTTTAAACCTGTAAGCGATTGTACTCCTTCAACAGTTCCATTACCTTGGAATGCGGCAGAGCCCCGACCGTCAAGCCATTTCTACCCGTCATATCCTCCGCCGCGACCATCGAGTTGATGATGGCTTCCTCGGTTGCGTACACGGATGCGGCAAGCAATGGGTCAATGAAATTGTTACTCAAGGCTTGCAGCGTTGCCACCCCTTTCTCATTTCCTCTTGCGGCGTTGGGATTGGCTGTGGAGAAGGCGAGAAAAATATCGCCTGAACCGTTACCGCCCAGCGACCCGGTCCGTGCCATGCCGAGCGACGCACGTTTCGCCATCCGCTTGAGTTGATGGGGCAGAAGCGGCGCGTCCGTCGCAAGCACGATGATGAGCGATCCGCTTTCCTGCCACGGGTTCTCCCCATCGCTCCACACGGGATGCTCCTTCAAGTGCTGTCCCACTGGCACGCCAGCGACTGTCAATTGATACCTCATCCCAAAGTTCGACTGTGCGAACGCTCCGACAGTCCAGCCTCCGAATTTTTCAGATAATTTTCTGGATGATGTTCCACTCCCGCCTTTGAACTCGTAACAGATCATCCCCGTCCCGCCGCCCACGCTTCCTTCTTCGACCGAACCTGATTCAGCGTTCTCGAGGGCTTTTCTTACATGTTCGGGCTTGACGAAGAATCCGTTCATGTCATTGAGCCAGCCGTCTGCCGTTTCGGCCACAACGGGACACGACCATCTCTGAAAGATCGCGTCCCGTTCCGCCTGCCATTGGATGATCGTATCGCGCACGACCCCCACCGAATGCGTGTTCGTAATCCCGATAGGACCTTCGAGGAAACCGCCTTCTTCGACCCAGGCGGAGCCGGTCATTTCGCCGTTGCCGTTGAAGGGAAACCATGCGGCGAAAACGGGATCGTGGTTATCCTTTCCGCGCGGGTGGATGATGGTGACTCCCGTCCGAGCCGATTCGCCTTCGATGATGGTGGAGTAGCCGACGGTCACTCCCTCCACATCGGTGATGGCATTGTATTTTCCAGGCGTCCCTTCGAGAGGAATACCGAGGTCGCGGGCGCGGGGCTTTTTCATGGAGGTCTTCTTGTTGTGGAATAAATGCAGAAAGCAGAATGCGGAAGGCAGATAGTGCGGTTTTTACTCACGGTGGAGATTGCGCGGCACGAATTTTTCGGGCATGGACATCATGGAGCCGAGCATTTTACCAACCTCTTCATACCCTTTGACAAGTTCGGCGTGGATTTGGGGAGACAAGTATTCACAATCGCGGGCGATATCAAGCCAAACTTGAGTCTCGGTTGCTTCACCATCTGCATCGGCGAGTTTGCTGACGAACATTTTGGGATATTGTCGTTTACGAAATCCTTCGGCGATGTTGGCGGCAATACTTCTTGATGAACGGCGAATTTGATCTGTGAGGGAATACTTCTCTTCCTTTGGAAATAGCTTGCTGATGTTGAATATATCCATCGCAAGTTTATATGCCAATTGATAAACCTTCAAATCACGATGCCCTTTGAGTTGTTGATATTCAGCCATTCTGCTCTCCTTCTGTAAGCCTGCCTTCTGCCCGCTGTTTCCTGATTTCTGCTTACTGCTTTCCGCTTTCTGTTACTGCCAACCCCACCAGCCTCTCCGCCACACCTTTCATCACATCATCGGGAGCGCCGTCTACGGCTTTGGATTGGACGCGGGTGTCGATCTGGTCGTTGACGTAGTCCACGACGACGAAATTGTCGTGCGCGAGCGCGATCTCGGTGGTGAACCAGTCGAGGCGGCAGATGGAGGCGATGCGTTGCGTAATATTGTGAAGAGGAGTCAGATTGTAGCGATGTTCTTCGGATGGAGTGACGGTCGAGAACACGTGCGTCAACGGATGCCACCAGCAGGGATACGTTGCTCCGACGGCGTAGAACACGCGGAACCAGGCGGGGCGTCCCTGAATGGTACGCGGGGTGACGGTTGCCTGGAGCAGGTATTTCTGATCGGGGAATTCCATGCGGGCACGCAAAACCTGGTCGAGGGTCGACGCGCCAAGGATTACTCCAGCGCTGCCTCCCTCATTGGAGGGCTTGATGACGAAATGACGTCCAAGCGGGGTTAAGTCGAAATCGGGCAGGGCGGGTTGTTCGAGGAATGGCGGGATCAGAATCGTGTAGGGCGTGTGAATTCCCGCGCTGATGAGTTCGAGGTGCATGGTAGCCTTGTCCTCGGACCATTTGGAGAGTTCCGGCGGGTTGATGCGCCTCTTGTTGTATTCCTTTGCCCAGTTGTTGAATGGCAGGAAGCGGTCATCGCCCTGCGAGCGGTCGAGGAGGGTGTTGAATGATTTGTCGCCCTTGTATAACGCTGTGACGGATTCAAGCAGATTATCCGGTGTGACCTGCCAGAGGGTTAAACCCTGTTCACTGCAGGCATTTTCAATGAAGCGGACAAAGTCAATGTCGTATTCCCAATACCAGGGCAGGCAGAGGTCGTAGTGCATGAGGACATTGTAAAGGATGAGTGACGAATTATGAAGGATGAAGCCGCGGCGCGGGCAAGGTGCGGCTTCTTGCTGGTACAATCAGCCAATACACAAGAAAGGATTTCAAATGAACACAGATTCGGTTCAAAACGGCGTTGTGGTTTCGATGGAGTACACGCTTCATGTGGATGGAGAACTGCTGGATTCCTCCGCCGGACATGGTCCGCTGGAGTTTCTGGCGGGATATGGCAACATCATCCCCGGTCTTGAGAATGGGATGATCGGCATGAAGATTGGCGACAGCAAGAAAGTCATCGTCCCGCCTGCCGAAGGATACGGTGAATATGACAACGAGGCGTATCTGGACGTGCCAAAAGGGCAATTCCCAAAGGATATGGCGGTCGAGGAAGGCATGGAACTGACCGTCCGCGACGATTCAGGAGAAGGACGCTATGCGCGCATCGAGTCCATCGAAGGCGAAACGGTGCGCCTGAACTTCAACCATCCGCTGGCGGGGGACGAACTGCACTTCAACGTCAAGGTGGTGGGTCTGCGCGAACCGACAGACGAAGAACTGGCGCATGGGCATGTCCATGCGGGCGGACATTCTCACTAACCCCCGCGAAGATCGGCAATTCAAGTATCGCTCATCAAAAAAGACTCACGATATTTCGTGAGTCTTTTTTGCGTTTCCGGCAGAGTTATACCCAGCCCTGACCCTTGATGAAGTTGGTCACAACGGGGATATTGACCATTTGTCCCTGGTATGCCTGGTATGCCCAGTACAGGAACACCAGCCACAGCACCGGTACACAAAGCCCGCCAAAGCCGATGGTCACGGTGGTAATGATTGTCGCAACGATCCAGAATGCGACACTTGCTGCAATGGACTGCACGGCGTTGAATTTCAGGAAGGGACGGGACTTCTTGTCCTCCATCAAAAGAACAATGATTCCGATGAGCGGCGCGAAGACGTAACTCAACGCTGACCACAACTTATCATCGCTGGTAACATCCATCATAGGTTCGTTAGACATGAGTTCCTCCGAATTGATTCTGGTTTGGGATTTCCGGTATTCTACAACCAATTAAGACAAAACGCAACCAAATTGTTAAACCCGAAAGTAACATCAAGGTTACACCGCCCAAACTGGTAAAATCGCCGCATGACAAGAATCGTCTTCATGGGTTCGCCCGATTTTGCATTGCCCGCGTTGCGCGCGTTGGCAGGCGCTTATGAAGTTGTCGGTGTCGTCACACAGCCCGATCGCGCCTCCGGACGCGGGCGCGAACTGAAAGCGCCGCCGGTCAAACTCCTTGCGCTCGAACTCGGCATCCCCTTCATCCAACCCGAAAAACTCCGTCAGCCCGAAGCCGTGCGGCAACTGCGCGAGTGGAATCCCGATCTCATTGTCGTAGCGGCGTTCGGGCAAATCCTGCGCCCCGAGGTCCTCGAACTGCCCCGCTTCGGGTGTGTCAACGTCCATGCCTCCGTACTGCCGCGCTGGAGAGGCGCCGCGCCCATTCCAGCCGCGATTTTGGCAGGGGATGAAGAGACGGGCGTGACCATTATGAAAATGGATCAGGGCTTGGATACCGGTCCCATCCTGGCGCAACGCGTCATCCGCATCCACCCCGACGAGACGGCTGGTTCGCTCTTCCAAACCTTATCCGCGCTGGGAGCGAATCTGCTCCTCGATACCCTGCCCGATTACCTCTCCGGCAAACGCATCCCTCAACCCCAACCCGAAGAAGGCGTGACCTACGCGCCGATGCTCAAAAAAGAGCAGGGAAGACTCGATTTCACGCGGGAAGTGAACGAACTGGAACGACAAATCCGAGCGTTCAATCCATGGCCCGGCGCCTTCATGGATTTCGATGGGACAATGCTGAAAATTCATCGCGCCCATGTTGCCCCTCTCCCGGCGGGAGATCGCGAAACATCCCGAAGGGGCAGGGCAGGGACGAGGGAGGTCGAGGCGGGGAAAAGACTGGTCATCCAGAATCAGCCTGCAGTCGGCGCGCGAGGCGGAATCCTTGTCCTTGACGAGGTGCAGCCGGCGGGCAAAAAGCCCATGAGTGGAAGGTCCTTCCTGTCCGGCGCACGCCATTGGGCATCCTGAGTTTCCTCTCTTGGTGAATTGACCAGTTTGAGCCATTGATCGCGATGGATCAGTTTCACCTCAACCCGTTTTCCTTTCGAGGAGGACGGGTTTTTATTTTGGGCGTAAAATAGAGCCAAATTCTTTCGGAGGGTTGCCGTGACCACGTACGTTGCCGCGATCGACCAGGGAACCACCAGCACGCGCTGCATCCTTTTTGACCATGCGGGAAATGTGGCGTCTGTCTCTCAAAAGGAACACCAGCAAATTTACCCCAAACCCGGCTGGGTGGAGCATGATCCGCTGGAGATTTGGCGCAATACCCAGGAAGTGATGGAGGGGGCGCTGGGAAAAGTCAACAGCGATCAGTCGCCAGTGGTCGGGGAGGTGGCGGCGGTCGGTATCACCAACCAGCGTGAGACGACAGTGGTGTGGGACAGGCAGACGGGTCAGCCCCTCTACAACGCCATTGTCTGGCAGGACACACGCACCGATGAGATTTGTAATGCATTGGCGCGGCAGGGTGGGCAGGATCGTCTGCGCGCAAAGACGGGGCTGCCGCTGGCAACGTATTTTTCGGGACCAAAGATCAAATGGATTTTGGATACTGTGCCGGGCGCGCGGCAAAAAGCCGAAAACGGGGACTTGCTTTTCGGCAATATGGACACCTGGCTGATCTGGAATTTGACGGGCGCGCACGTCACCGACGTGACCAACGCCTCGCGCACGATGCTGATGAACATCCACACCCTGGATTGGGATGCCGAAATGTTGGGCATCCTCGATATTCCGCCTGCGATACTGCCGAAGATCAAATCCTCCTCCGAAATGTACGGAGCGGTTCGCTCCGGCGGCTTGAAGGACATTCCCGTTGGCGGGGACTTGGGCGACCAGCAAGCCGCGCTTTTTGGGCAGACGTGTTTCTCAGTGGGGGAGGCAAAAAACACCTACGGCACAGGCTGTTTCATGCTGTTGAATACGGGCGAAAAGGCGGTTCCTTCCACTTCGGGTCTGCTCACCACGCTCGGTTACAAGATTGGAAACCAGAAAGCCGTTTACGCGTTGGAAGGTTCGATCGCCATCACCGGAGCGCTGATTCAGTGGCTGAGGGATAATTTGGGACTGATTCAATCGTCGGCGGAGGTGGAGGCGCTGGCGAAATCCGTGGAGGATAACGGCGGCATTTACTTTGTCCCCGCTTTTTCGGGATTGTTCGCTCCCTATTGGAAGTCCAGCGCCAGAGGCGCAATCGTGGGGATGACGCGCTACGTCCACAAGGGACACCTCGCCCGCGCTGCACTCGAAGCCACCGCCTACCAGACGCGTGAAGTGCTCGAGGCAATGGAGGCGGACTCCGGGGTAAAACTGACCGCCCTCAAAGTGGATGGCGGTATGGTCTTCAACGAACTGCTCATGCAATTTCAGGCGGACGTGTTGGATGTGCCGGTCATCCGCCCCAAAGTGGCGGAGACGACTGCCCTCGGCGCGGCGTACGCGGCGGGGCTGGCTGTTGGCTTTTGGAAGGACGAAGGGGAATTGCGCTTGAACTGGGTAAAAGACAAGGAATGGCTTCCGAAAATGGATGCCGACACCCGAAAGAAGTTATACTCTGGTTGGAAGAAAGCCGTAACGCGCACGTTCGATTGGGTCGAATAATCTTGGCGCAGTTGACGTTCTCTAGCGGCGAGGGATGCGCATCCCACGCGAAACCTATGAACCGACAAGACATCCTCTCTCATCTCAAAGAAACCCCCGAAGTTTCCGTATTGATTGTGGGCGGAGGCGTCAACGGAATTGGCGTGTTCCGCGAACTGGCGGTAAACGGCGTGGATGTTCTGCTCGTGGAGCGCGGCGATTTCTGCTCGGGCGCATCGGCGGCTTCCTCGCACATGGCACACGGCGGCATCCGCTATCTGGAAAACGGCGAGTTCCGTCTCGTGCGCGAGGCGGTGCGAGAGCGCAACCTTCTCCTGCGAAACGCGCCGCATCTGGTCAAGCCGCTGCCCACCGTCATTCCCATTTTCAAACGTTTTTCGGGTTTGCTGAACGCGCCCTTGAAATTTTTGGGCAGGCTCGACAAACCTTCCGAACGCGGCTCGCTGGTCATCAAAATCGGCTTAATGATGTACGACGCCTATACAGGACGCTCGACCCGGCGCGCGGTCCCGCGGCACGTCTTCCTTTCCGGAAGGAAAGCGTTGGAAAAGTGGGAACGGTTGAATCCCCGGGTTGTCAACGCCGCGGTGTACTACGACGGCGCCATTTTGAATCCCGAACGCCTGACCATCGAATTGATGCTGGACGCCGAGCAGGAAAATCCCCGCGCGCAGGCTCTCAACTATATGAGCATGATCGGCGGCATGGAAGATACCGTCATCCTGCGCGACGAATTGACCGACGGGACCTTCGACATCAAACCGAAACTGGTCATCAACGCCACCGGTCCATGGATCGACCTGTCCAACCGCAAACTGGGTCTTTCCTCGCGCTTCATCGGCGGCACCAAAGGTTCGCATATCGTCGTGCGGCACAACGAACTTCGCCGGGCGGTGGGCGACCACGAATTTTTCTTCGAGAACAAGGATGGGCGCATCGTGCTGATCTTCCCGCTCTACGATTGCGTCCTGATCGGTACATCCGATATTCCCGTTGACTTCCCGGAGGAGGCGCAATGTACGGATGAGGAAATCGAATATTTCCTCGAGATGATCGGGCGCGTCTTCCCCGGCATTCGCCTGACGCGCCAACACATCGTGTTCCAATTTTCGGGCGTTCGTCCGCTTCCCCGCTCGGGTGCAAAGAGCGCCGGGCAAATCTCGCGCGACCACCGCATCGAGGTGTTGAGCGGCGATTGGACCAACCTCACCTTCCCTGTCTACTCCCTGGTGGGCGGCAAATGGACCTCCTTCCGCGCCTTTTCGGAACAAACGGCAGACAAAGCCTTCGAATTTCTCGGGCTCAAGCGCGTAAAACGAACCGACGCCCTCGCCATCGGCGGCGGACGCGGTTACCCTGTCGATTCGAACGACATGCAGCGCCAGATCGAAAGCCTTTCCGCATGGACGGGCGTGACGCGCGAACGGCTCAAGGTCCTTTTCGAACGTTACGGCACACGCGCCGAAGCCGTCGCCACTTATATGAACGGCGGCACCGATCGTCTGCTCACCACGCTTCCCGATTATTCTCTGCGCGAAATCCTCTTCCTGGTCGTTCACGAAAAGGTCATCCACCTGGACGACTTCATCCTGCGCCGGTCCATGCTGGCAATGCTCGGACGCCTGTCGCGCGAAATGCTGGATGAACTGGCGGGCGTCCTCGCCAACGCCCTTGGCTGGACAAAGGAACAAAGACAGGCAGAGGTGGCGCGCACGCTATCCGTTCTGGAGAACAGGCACGGGGTCCGCTTGTAAGGCGGGTGGTAAAATCATTCCCTATGCCATCGCGTAAACCCAAACTCAAGGTTGATCTGGTCATTCCGGTCTATAACGAGCAGGGCGTGGTCGAGCGGACTTATGAGGAAATCCGCAGAGTCATCGACGCGCTGCCCTGCAAATTCACCTTCTACTACGTGGACGACGGCTCGGAGGACGGCACGCTCGCCTCTCTCGACGCCTTGGCAAAAAACGATCGACGCGTGGTTGTTTTGGAACTTTCCCGCAACTTCGGACATCAAGCCGCGCTGACCGCCGGCCTGGACGCCGCGCAAGGCGACTTTGTCATCTCGATGGACGCCGACGGTCAACACCCGCCCGAATTGATCCCCGAAATGATCGCCCTGTTCGAGCAGGGATACGACATTGTACAAGCGCAGCGGGTGGAGGCGGACGATGGTTTTTCCTTCAAACAGGCAACCTCCTCCGTCTTTTACAAATTGATCAACAGCATCAGCGGCACACAAATGGTGCCCGGCGCGGCGGATTTTCGCGGCATGAGCCGCCAGGCGGTGGAGGCGTTGAAATCCATGCCCGAATATCACCGCTTTCTGCGCGGAATGGTATCGGCAATGGGGTACAGGAACATCATTCTGCCGTATCGCGAGACGAAACGCGTGGCGGGGAGGTCGAAGTATTCGCTGGGCAAGATGGTACGCCTCGCCATGGACGCCATCTTCTCGTTCTCGCTCGTTCCGTTGTACATCGGTCTGAGCGCGGGCGTGTTGTTCTTCTGCCTTGCGGCGGTGGAAATGATCTACGTGTATTCCTTCTGGTTCAAAGGCGACACGTCCTCCATTGCGCCGGGCTGGAGTTCGCTCATGTTCGTCATTCTGATCGCCAGCGGAGTGATTTTGATCGTGCTGGGTTTCATCGGTGTGTACGTCGGCTACATTTTTCAACAGGTCAAAGGACGTCCGGTCTACCATCTGAAGAAGAGGGCGGAATGAGCGCGAACGAAAAGCCCGTTTACCAATTCGTGTTCATGCGTCATGGCGAATCGCTGGGCAATGCTCAATCGCGCTGGCAGGGACAATCCGACTACCCCCTCACGAATAAGGGCCGCGCCCAGGTGCGCGCGCTGGCGAAACGCTGGATGACGGAAAATGCGAAGTTCGACCTGATCATTTCCAGCCCGCTCGGTCGCGCCAGGGAAACGGCACAGATCATCGCTTCGGTCCTGTCGCTTCGCGTCGAATACGACGACATCTGGCTCGAACGTGCCATCGGCGAGATGGAGGGGTTGACCGCCGAAGAGGTGCGTCAGAAACCCAAGCCTCCCTACGTCACGCCCTATGATCCCGTCGGCGGCGACGGCGAAGGCGATTGGGCGTTGTTCCTGCGCGCCGGGCAGGCGTTGCACAGTCTGCTGAAACGATCACCGGGCAGTTATTTGATCGTTTCGCACGGCGGTTTACTGAACCAGGTCATGCACGCCATTGCGGGGATCGCCCCGCACGCGGATCCCTCCGGCGTGCGCTTTCGCTTCGAAAACACAGCCTTTGCGCGCGTATTTTATTTTCCGCACCAGCATCGCTGGGCGATCGATGCCGTCAACGACCACGCGCATCTGAACGACACGGAATCAGAGTAAACATGGCAATCAGCGAATCGGCAGGTTCTATCAATGGAAAATTGCAGGCGCTCACCTTCGGCGCAGGCGCTATCGGCACCTACATCGGCGGAAGCCTGGCGCTGGCGGGGCACCAGGTCGTTTTTGTGGAACAGCCCAGGGTGGTGGAAGAATTGCGTCAGCGGGGGATGCGCCTCGATCTGACCCTGGACGCGCGGCGCAAAACGAAGGACGCCCATCGGCTGGATTCTTCCGCCTTTGTCGTCGTCGCCTCCCTCGAGGAAGCGCTTCGCTACGGACCCTTCGACCTGGCGCTGTTCGCCCTGAAATCGTTCGACACCGCCGCCGCGCTGGAGGGCATCAAACCCTTTGCCGATAAAATGCCACCCATCCTCTGCCTCTCGAACGGAGTCGCCAACGAACCTGCCATTGCCGAAGTCCTCGGCGCGGACAGAGTCCTCTACGGCACGGTGACCTCCGCCGTCGGGCGGCGCGGCGCGGGCGATATCGTCCTGGAAAAATTGCGCGGCGTGGGGATCGCCAGAGGGCATGCGCTTTCGGAAAAACTGAACGACGCTTTCAACAAAGCCTTTCTCAACTCGCGCCTGTACGACGACGCGGCTTCGATGAAATGGTCTAAGATGCTGACCAACCTGATCGCCAACCCCGCCTCCGCCATTCTCGATATGACCGCCGCGCAAGTCTTCGCGCACAAGGATTTGTATCGAATCGAAATCGAGATGCTCAAGGAATGTCTTGCCGTCATGCAGGCGCAGGGTCTGCAGGTGGTGGACCTGCCCGGCACACCGGTGCGCGCGCTGGCGTGGGCGACGAAACTGCCGCTGTGGCTCTCGAAACCGTTCCTCGCCAGAGCCGCAGGCGCGGGACGCGGCGCCAAGATGCCCTCCTTCCACATTGACCTGTACGCCGGGCGCGGCAAAAGTGAAGTGGACTATCTGCATGGCGAAGTCGTGCGCGCAGGCAGGCAGTATAACGTGCCGACCCCGGTCAATCAACTTTTGACCGAAACCCTGATGGCTTTGACGCGCGGGGAAATTCCACTGGAGGAGTTTGCGCATAAGCCGGAGAAACTCCTGTCGAAAGTCGAAGGTTACAAGTCCAACGTCTGACCATTGACTTTCGACCTTTGACGATTGACGAAAGAAGAAAGATGAAAGAACCAGTAAAAATCATCCCTCCACGCTCCGAAGTCGAGGTGTTCCTCCCCGATGGACGCGTGTTATCCGGTCCGCGTGGGGCAACCGTGGGGGACTTTTTATCTGCCATCGAACATCGCGCCCTGCTGGTGGGGGCAATCGTCAACGGCGAACTGCGCGAGTTGACCTATCCCATCCGCATGGAGGCAAAGGTCGAACCTGTGCTGATGGATTCAGCCGACGGCGCGCGCATCTACCGCCGCTCACTGACCTTTCTGCTCGAAAAAGCCTTCGCCGACCTATTCCCCGAGGGGACGCTCTACGTGGATCACTCCGTCGCTTCGGGCGGCTATTTCTGTCAGGTGACGGGACGCGGTCCCCTGTCCGACGCGGAGATCGAAGCGTTGAAGGCGCACATGCAAAAACTGGTCAAGGCTGATCTGCCCTTCGAACGCAGGGAAGTCCCCCTGCAGGAAGCCATCGAGCATTTTCGTTCAAAGGGCTACGAAGACAAAGTTTCGCTGTTGAAATACCGCAAAAAGAATTACCTCACCCTCTACCGCCTCGAAGACCATCTGGATTATCACCACGGCTACATGGTTCCTTCCACAGGCTATTTGCGCGTGTTCGACCTCCAGGCGACCGACGGCGGTTTCACGTTGATCTATCCCCGCAGGCATAAACCGAACGAACTCCAGCCCGTCCCCGAATATCCCAAACTGCTGGCGGCATTCCGTCAGTATGGCGGCTGGTTGACGCGCCTGGGCATCGAAAGCGTCGGCTCACTCAACGAAGCCATCGAACAGGGACGCGCCGACGAGATCGTGCTGGTCTCGGAAGCATTTCACGAACAAAACCTGGCGGATATCGCCCGCACTGTGGCAAACCACCTCGACAGGAGTCACATCATCCTCATCGCGGGTCCGTCCTCCTCGGGCAAGACCACTACATCGAAACGCCTCACCATCCAACTGCTGGCGCTGGGCATCTCGCCGTTTCCGCTCGAACTGGATAACTACTTCCTCGACCGCGACAAGACCCCCCTCGGCAAAGACGGCAAACCCGATTTCGAGTCAATCGAAGCTCTCAACCTGCCTCTGCTGTGGGAGCAGTTGCCGCGTCTGATTCGGGGAGAAGAGGTGCCATTGCCGCGTTACAGCTTCAAATCTGGAAAGAGCGAGGCGGGCAAAGTCATCCAGTTGAAGCGCGGACAACCCATCATCCTGGAGGGGATTCACGGCATGGACCCGCGCCTGATCCCCGACAGTCTGCGCGGCGAGGCGTTCCGCCTCTACGTTTCGGCTCTGACTCAGTTGAACCTGGATCGCCATAACCGCGTCTCCACCACCGACACCCGCCTCATTCGCCGCATCGTGCGCGACGCGCGCGAGCGAGGCTACACCGCGGCGCAGACGATTGCCAACTGGGAGGCGGTGCGGCGCGGCGAAAAGCGGCACATCTTCCCCTTTCAGGAAAACGCAGACGTGATGTTCAACTCGGCGCTGGTATATGAAATGGCGGCGTTGAAGCCATTCGCCGAGCCGCTCTTGCGGCAGGTTCCACACGGCACGCCGGAATACATCGAAGCCAAGCGTCTGCTGGCATTCCTCGAATGGTTCCTGCCGCTGGAGGTGAACCTTGTCCCCGATAATTCGCTGCTGCGGGAATTTCTGGGCGGTTCGATTTTGAAAGATTTTACCGTGTGGAAGGAATAGGCAATCACGGCACCGTCGGCACTTTGAAGATCAGCCCCACCGCGTAGCCTGCCAGCGCGCTGAGCGTGCCGATGACCGCCATCTCCAGCCCGCTGCGGAAGGGGATGCCGACCGTCACGCGCGCTTTGTACATGCCGACGAGGAACAAGGTCAGGGCGGCGATGAGGATCGAGAGGACGATGCTCAGGTTCATAGTCCAGAAAAAGAACGGAAAGAGCGGGATGAATGAACCGACCAGGGCGGAGAATCCCACCAGCAGGGCAGAGTTGAGAGCCGTCGACTTTTCGGGCGGCGTCAACTGGAATTCCTCCGACATCATCACGTTGACCCACACGTCGGGGTTGGACGTGATGACCTCCACGATCTTTTCGAGCGTTTCCCCTTCGAAGCCTTTTTTACGGTAGATATCGCGGATCTCCTCGACTTCCACGTCCGGCGCGAGATGGATGTGACGATACTCACGCTCGCGTTCACTGTGGTAGAGGTCGTTTTCCGCCAGGGTGGAGGTGTAGGCGACTGCCCCCATCGAGATGGATTCGGCAAAGGTCGCCGCGAGACCCGCCGCAATCACGATGCGGGCATCCGCGGTTGCCGCGGCGACGCCGAGGATCACGCCCAGCACGTTGACCAGTCCGTCCTGCCCGCCAAGGATGACATCGGAGAGGCGGAACTTGCCGTGATGCGGGTCGTGGTGGTCGTGCCAGCGCACCTGCTGAATGATTTTGCCGTGTCCGTGTTCCGTGTTTGACATTGGAGGTTTGCTTCCCTGTGCCGCAATCAAAAAATCTCGTTTACGCCTGCCTGTCCAGATGCATATCCGCCATCGAAAGTTCATCTTCGGCGGGTTCAAGATGGGTGAAGACCGTCACCGCGCCGCCGAGCGATGAACGGATGTCGTCCTCGAAATCCTCCACAATGTGATGTGCGTCGTGCACGGTGGTATCGCCCGCGACAAGCACATGCACCGAGATGAACCGCCGCGCCGCCGCTTGCCGCGTGCGCAAAGCGTGGAAGTTAACGCCTCTTTCCTGATACTTTTGCATGACCTCCTGAATAAGCCTTTGTTCGTTTTCGGGCAGAGCCGCGTCCATGAGACCCATCACCGAACGGCGGACGAGTTGGAATCCCGTCCAAATGATGTTGAACGCGACGAGAATGGCCACGATGGGATCGAGAACGTGCCAGCCTGTAAACCCGGCAAAGCTAACGCCGCCGATCACCCCAACCGATGTCCACACATCGGTCATCAGGTGTTGTGCGTCCGCTTCGAGCGTGATGGAATTACGCTTCCTGCCTGCCCGGAGCAGGGTTCGTGCGGCGATGAAATTGATGAGCGAGGCGGCAACCGAAACCGCCAGCCCTGCTCCCAATTGTTCGATCGGGCGCGGATGGATCAATTTCTGAACGGCTGTCACCATAATTCCGATTGCCGCGCCAAAGATGAGGATTCCCTCCGTGACGCTGGCGAAATATTCTGCCTTGCTGTGCCCGTAGACGTGGTCCTCGTCGGCGGGACGCGCCGCAATGAGCAGCATGGTCAATGCCATAAGCGCCCCCGCCAGGTTGACCAGCGACTCGATGGCATCGGACAACAGACCAACCGAACCGGTCAGGAAGTAGGCAACCATCTTGAGAGTGATGGTCGCCACCGCCGCGCCGATGGACAACCAGGCGAATTTGGTGAGCGAGGCGCGGTCCTGCATCAGGTCGGATTTATCCCATTTTGTTGGCATAAAATGATGATACATCCCCCTTGCCCGGTTGAGAATGGACGAAAGTCACGATTCGAAAACGTCCCGAAGGATGACAACCTTCGGGACGGCGCTCGGAGACTGTTTTAAAAATCGGTTGAACCAGCGTAAAAGACGTTTTCTAACGTCGAGACATGCGTTAGTGAGCGCATTCCCCGCATACTTTACGGATGGAAAGGCGCTTTAAAAACACTCTCTCAAAACCCCACTCCCCTTGCCATGAGCGGCGCGGCAAACAGAATCAAGACCAAGCCAGCCATCTCCAGCCAGAGCAGGAGACGGATGTTCCTGAACTCCGCGTCGGGGATTTCGGGAGCAACGCCTTGTGCCAGCGTCGGATTCCATCTGATGTAACGAACGGTCGGGTAAATGGACAACAACCCGACGATGACAAACAATGCCATCTTCGTCCAAAAGACGTGATTGGCGAAATAATAATTCGGTCCCTTCTCGAAGAAATACACGCGCAGGAGACCGACGACAATCAGTACTCCCGCAGAAACACCGTAGAGCAGGTCCACGCGCTGGATGCGGCGCGCCTCCGCAACCGTTAATCCTTTGCGATATGCAATGAACTCATAGACCAGACACGCCGCCAGCGTGAACGCAAGGATGTGGTGCAAACTTGCCATGATGGAATTGACGATAACCATACAACACTCTCCTCTACAGATTATTTTCCCAACCGCCGACGACTGACCGCATGCGATGGTCGGCGGTCGGCAACAACACGGTTAAACAACCGCTCCTCATTGCTTTTCGGGATGACTCTTGAACCACGCCGCCGTCTCTTTGATCGCCTCGTGCATCGGTGTGGCTTTCATGCCGAACGCGGTTTCAAACCTGCTCGAGTCGACTATAAACGGTTTCTCGAACTCGTACATCATCTCCACCGTCTCTTTCGCTTCGGGGATGAACAACCCAGCCAGCGCCATCATCGTTTTGCCGATGCACATTGCCTTCAGCGGCACGCCCGCCTCCTCCGCAAACATCTTCACTATCTCGCCCTGCATGATGCGCGGCATGTCGTTCGGCACATGCCAGACCTGCCCATCGGCTTCGGGGCGTTCACCCAAAATTGCCAGAGCCCGCCCAAAGTCACGCGTGAACGTGTATGTGTGCGGGAGATCCGCTCGTCCCGTAATCTGCGCGGCTTTGCCGTTCAACAGCGGATAAAACGTCCGCTCGCCCATCGTGGTCGGCAACCCCCACGGACCAAAATAATCGGAGCCGCGCCCAAACGTAATTCTCACCCTCCCATCGCGATGCGCCGCCAGCGCGGCAAAGTGTATTTCACTGCGCACCCGTCCCTTGCGCGTGCGCGCATTGTGCGGCATGTCCTCGGTCAGTGGGACTCCGTTCGTCGCGCCGTACATGTAGACGTTCTCCGCGATGACCAGTTTGACGCCGCTCCCCGCCAACCCGTCAATGATGGATTTCTGCAACGGAGGGAACTTCTCGACCCACTGATGATATTCGGGCTGGGCGGTCTGATACACCACCTTCGCCCCTCGCGTCACCTCGCGGACCTGAGCCTGGTCGTACAGATCCGCGGCTTTCACCTCCACCCCGGCAGGGACCTCGTCCATTCTGCCCGAGCGGTTCACCATGCGGACGGATTCGCCGCGTTTGACGAGTTCCTCCATGACAGCGCGTCCGATCGCGCCCGTTCCCAATACGACATGCTTCGCCGACATTCGATTGCTCCTTATGGAATGGCTTCTGAAAAACGCCTGATAACGTCTTCGTATTTCAAGGGTCCGCCGTGACCAACATACAGCGCGGCAGGTTTGTAACTCAAAATCCTCTTCATGTTGGCATGGATTGCGTTCAACGTGTATTCACCTAAAGATATTGGATGACGATATTCTTTACCTCGCGTCGAAATATTTCGGCGGGATCGTCGAAAGACGGGGGGATGTGATTGCCGATTTCCAACATGACAAGTCCGTGCACGCGGCTCCAGATGACCAGCGCCAGGTAGAGTGCTTCGGGATCTGACCTACCTTCGAATTTTTTCCAGGCGTTCAACATGGTTTTCAGTTTTGTCGTCGGCGCGGCAAGCCGTTCGACATGCAGGCTGCCCGCTTCGTATGCGGATTGCAATACCTGGATCAAAGGAGCCAGGGCGCGGACTGCGGCTGGCAGGGTGATATCGTCTGGAGCATGGTAGTTGGGGATCGGCGTTCCGAAGATGAGGAGGTAACGCTGAGGGTAAGTCACTGCCCATTGATGGTAGGCAAGCCCCAGGGCGGAAAGACGCGCCGCCTGGTCATCCACCGACAGACCGTCGAGCGCACCTTCCTGCGAATCTCCCAGCGAGTTGTACGCGTCCACAATCAGCGCCGTCACCAGATCATCGCGTGAGGGGAAGTAGTTGTAGATGGCGGGCGCGCTGATCTTGAGTTCGCGGGCAATGGCGCGGAGGGAGAGGGCTGGCGCGCCCAATTCGGCAATCTGCTTCCAGGCGGTTTCCTTGATGGCTTCCTGCAAATTGGGGATTTGTTCCTTTTTGGTGGGTCTGACCATGTTGACTCCTGAACAACGGTCGTTGCGTACCGTCCCGAAGGTTTGCCCCGCGTTCAGGCATGATTCCAGTGAACCCTTCGGGGCGTTCTGTGTAAGGGACTGAATAAATTTACACTATAAATATACACTGTAAATTTATTGCTGTCAAGAGGCGGAACGACCTTCCCGGGTCTCACAGACTTCGGAAGTCTGATTGTGAAATATAATCACCCCCATGACCAGCCGACACGATGCCATCATCATCGGCGGCGGAATCGCGGGAATGACCGCCGCACTCCACCTTGCCGAACGCGGCCTCAAACCGCTGCTTCTCGAAGCCGATGAACGCGCGGGCGGGCGGCTTTCGGGCAGGGACGGAATTACCGTCAACGGGTGGATATTCCCGAACGAACACGGCGTGCACGGCATCTGGTCGTCCTATGTCAATTTCAAGCACATGCTCGCTCGGCATAACCTGCTCCCTGCCCTGTTGCCTGCCTGCGAGGAGGAGTGGATCTATCGCGTTCACGATGTGATCAGGCGGGCGCCCATCGGTGCGACCATCCGTTACAGCAAGGTCCCTGCGCCGTTTCATTACGTGCAACTCTTTCTTCTTCCGCAATTCCTTTTTATGCTCGATATTCGCGATTGGTTGGGCATCTTTCACGTCTGGTCCACGCTGGTGATGGCAATTGGCATCGACCCGTTTGTCGAAGACCAGCCGCTCGAAGGGTTGACGTTTGGCGCGTCGCTCAAGCGCTGGGGACCCGCCCTGCGCGCCCTCTTCCTCGGTCTCACGCGCAACGGTCTTTCCACCGACCCCGAACAAGTTCCTCTTGCGGGTTTCCTTGCGTTCCTGCGTTTTTATACGGTCATGCGCCGCGAGGCGTGGGTGTTTGGGTATCTTCCAAACGGCGGCGGCGAGGTCTGCGAAAAACTTTCGGCGAAGATCGAGGCATTGGGTGGAGGGATCAGGCTCCGGTCCCGCGTGAGGCGGGTGGAAAAGGATGGGGATTGGGTTGTGCATTTCGCGTCGCAGGGAGTTCCCGATTCGATACGCTCCCGATTCGTCATCCTTGCTTCCGACTCCCCCGCGGCTGAGTCCATCATCACAAGCAGTTTCCCCGCCGAAGGTTTGTTCTTCCCCCACGGTTTGAGTCATGCGGTGATTCGATTGTGGTTCGACAGGATGCCGCGCCGCACAGCCGAGGCGGGCATCTTCAGCGGAGATTTTGTGATGCACAATTTTTTCTGGCTCGACAGGATTTACGACACGCATCGCAAGTGGCGTGAGGAGACGGGCGGCTCGTGCCTCGAGGCGCATGTGTATGGACCCGAGGAAGTTTTGCGACAAACCGATGCTGTTTTGTTGACGAACATACTGACCGATTTTTACCGCGCCTTTCCCGAGTTGAAGGGACATCTGGTCAAGCCGCACATTCAACGCAACGCCGCGACACACACCCTGCCTGCGCTGGGTTCGCGCGGCACGCATTTGGGAGTGGACACGCCCTGGGAGAACTTTTTCTGCGCAGGCGATTGGGTGTGGTTGAGAAACCCTTCCTTCTTTTTGGAGCGCGCCTGCGTGACGGGGCTCGAAGCGTCAAACCGCGTGCTGGCGTTGTGCGGAAAGCCAACGTTCGAGGTGCGGTCATATCCGCCCCCCGAACCGCTTGCCGCATGGATCGAATCGGCGATGATGAAGGGGAGGAAAAAGAGAAGGGAAAAGAGAAGCAATCCGTGATCTGCTGGCAGGGGCAGTTTTTTGTGGATGTGCTACACTGCCGAAAGCGTAGCCGCCTGTTCACCCAATGGAGGAACCATGAGCAAGTCAATTCGTTTGATCGCTTCGCTGGCGTCGGTGTTTGTGTTGCTGGTCGTGTTGACGGGGAGTGCGGCTGCCGCGCCGCCCGCCACCGAAGCCAAATGGACGGTGATGGTGTACATCTCAGGGGATAACAATCTCGAATCGTACGTTGTGCCCGACATCGAAACGGAACTTGGGGCGGTCGGTTCGAGCGCAGATGTGCAGGTGATCGCGTTGGCTGACCGCGCGCCCGGTTACGACACCAGCCGCGGCGACTGGCAGACAACCAAGTTGTTCCGCGTTACGCCGGGCATGCTGGCGACGCCCGAGAACGCCATCGCCGATTGGGGGGAGCGTAACTTCGGCGACCCACAAACCCTGATTGATTTCGTCACGTGGACGAAAGCCAACTATCCCGCCGACCGTTACGCGCTCTACTTCTGGGGCCATGGCTGGAGCTGGCATCCCGGCTGGGTGATGGAGGATGACACCGACGCCGATACGCTCGATTATCACGAGACGAAGGCGGCGATCCCCGCGCTGGGATTCATGGACGTGGTCGGCTATGATGGCTGTAACATGGCTTCCATCGAGATGCTCAAACTCTGGCACGGACACGCCACTGCCTTCACCAGTTCGCAGGAATGGGTGGGAGGGGAAGGAATTCAATACGACCTTGTGCTCGCGCAGTTAGCCGCCAACCCGAATATGACAGCCGATGAGGTGGCAATTGCCACCAGCCAAAGCGCCACCGCCGACAAGACCTGGTCTGCCGTGGCGGTGGACAGCCGCCTCGATGCCTTGATGACTGCCGTGGATCAATGGTCGGTTGCACTGAACGGCGGTCTCAACGCCAACCGTAAGAAATATAACCAGGCGTTCGCCGCCACGCGTTCCTTCTGGCAGGCGCCCATGGACAAGGACTTGTACGACATGGCGTACGAGATCAACCGCCTTGTCAGCGACCCGAATATCAAGAGCAAGAGCCAGGCGGTGATGAACGCGGTGACTGCAGTGGTTTTGCATGAGCGGCATGTCAAAGCCTATTCCGAAGTGCGCGGCATCACGATTTATCATATCTCGAAGGCATCACAGAAAGATTCAGATTACGCGTATTATCGCTCCACTGTGGATTTTGCCCTGCTGACCGCGTGGGATGAGTTTTTGAACGCGTATGCAAAATGATGAGATGGAGAGGCGGGTGATTCCCCGCCTTCGATCAAAAGGATTTTATGTTCAACCTCAAAACCACCCCCTTCCATGAAAGAACCTCCGCGTTGTGCCGGCCGCAGAACTGGCGCAAGTGGGCGGGGTATTTCGTCGCCGGCTCGTATGAGCATACGCTCGACCGCGAGTATTGGGCAATCCGCAACGCGGCGGCGTTGATTGACGTCTCGCCGTTGATCAAGTATGCCATCACAGGGAAAGACGCGGCGGCGCTGCTGCATCGCGTCACCACGCGCGATATTTACAAAATGAAAGTGGGACAGGTCGCCTACACCGGCTGGTGCGACGAGGAAGGCAAGATGATTGACGACGGCACCGTCTCCCGCCTCGATGAACGGACCTTCCGCCTGACTGCCGCCGAACCCAACCTGCGCTGGCTGACGATGAACGCCGTCGGCATGGAAGTGGAAATTCGAGAAGTAACGGACGAGGTCGCCGCGCTCAGTTTCCAGGGACCGAACACGCGCAAGGTGTTGAATCTCGTTTGCGAAAATCCTGTGGATGAGTTGAAATACTTTCGCTTGATGACGAATCGCATCAAAGGCGCGGAGGTCGCCATCACGCGCACCGGCTACACGGGCGATCTCGGCTACGAGATTTGGATGGACAATAACGACGCGCTTAAAATCTGGGACGCGTTGATGGAAGCGGGCAACGGTTACGGCATTACCCCGGTCGGCATTCTGGCGATGGATATGGCGCGTGTGGAAGCGGGATTGTTCATGCTGGATGTGGACTACACCTCCACCACTCACGCATGGATCGAGGCGCAGAAATCCTCGCCGTTTGAATTGGGCTTGGATTGGACCGTCGCGCTCGATAAGCCTGGCTATTTCGTCGGTCGTCGCGCGCTGGAGAAAGAAAAGCGCGAAGGTTCCGCATGGAAGATGATGGGACTTGAAGTGGATTGGGTGGGCATGGAAAACATCTTCAAGCGTGTCGGCTTGCCGCCGCAAATCCCCGGCATGGCGGTGCGTGGAAGCCTGCCGATTCTGGTGGGGAATGTACAGGTGGGGTATGCCTCCACTTCCACCTGGTCACCTTTGCTGAAGAAGTACATCGCCCTCGCGCATTTGCAGAAACCGTACTTTGAAGTCGGCACGGATGTGCGCATGGAAATCACGGTCGAGCATCACCGCCAGCACGCGCCCGCACGCGTTGTTAAACTTCCATTCTACGAGCCCGAATGGAAAAAACGTTAGCACGTTATAACGTTCAAACGTTTCAACGTGTAAACGGAGAAAAGAACTTATGACATCCAATCAATACGACGCAATCATCATCGGCGGCGGGCACAATGGACTTGTGGCTGCGGCCTATCTCGCGCGCGCGGGCAAGAAGGTCGTCGTGCTGGAGCGCCGGCACATCGTCGGCGGCGCGGCGGTGACCGAGGAAATCTTCCCCGGCTACAAGTTCACCGAGTTTTCGTATGTGGTCAGCCTGCTGCGCCCGGAAATCATCCGCGATTTGGAACTGCCCAAACACGGATTGAAAATCCTCCCGCTCCCTTCCACCTTTACCCCCATGGAAAACGGCGACTATCTCGCCTCCTGGGATGACCACGACCTGACCCGCCGCGAAATTTACCGTCACTCGCCGCTGGACGCAGAAGCATACGACGAGTACGGCCGCGTCATGGCGCGCGCCGCGAAGGCCATCAAACCCATCATTAACTTGATCCCGCCCGACCCGTCGTCGCTTCATCCGCGCGATTTGTTGAACCTGCTCAAACTCGGTCGGTACGCGGCGTCGCTCTCCGAAAAAGAACTGTACATGATTGCCAAACTCGTCACGCAGTCCTCAGCGGATATGCTCGAAGAATGGTTCGAGACCGACGCGCTGAAAGGGACAAAAGCCGCCAGCGGGATCATCGGCACGTTTCTTGGACCTCGTTCACCAGGCACCGCTTACGTGCTGCTCCATCACTACATGGGCGAAATTGACGGCGCCTTCCGCGCCTGGGGTTTCGCCAAGGGCGGCTCTGGCGGAGTGAGCGGCGCCATCGCCAACGCGGCGCGGTCGCTTGGGGTGGAAATCAGAGTCAATAGTTCGGTGCAGCAGGTCAAGGTCAGGAATGGACGCGCTGTGGGAGTCGTCCTCGAAAACGGCGACGAGATCCATTCCAAAGTCGTGATGTCCGCCGCCGACCCCAAGCGGACGTTCCTGCAATTTGTCGAGCCGAAGTATCTTCCCGATGAGTTCGTCGCCTCCATTCAAAACTTCCGCGTGCGCGGCTCGTCGGGCAAGGTCAACATTGCGTTGAGCCGATTGCCGCGTTTCACCGCGCTGCCCGATGAACCCGCCCTGTATCGCGGCGCAGTCTCCATCAGCCCAAGCATTGATTACATCGAGCGCGCCTACGACGACGCCAAGTACGGGCAGATTTCGCGCCGACCGTATCTCGACATGATCTTCCCCTCGATGATTGACCCCGATATGGCGCCGCCCGGTCAGCATGTGCTTTCGTGCTTCGTGCAATACGCGCCCTATGACGTGGAAGGCGGCTGGACCGACGAAAAGCGAAACGAACTCGGCGAAGCCGTGATTTCGACCATCGAGCAATACGCGCCCGACATCCGCGAGTGTATTGTGGGAATGCAGGTCATTTCGCCGAAAGACATCGAATCCATCGCGGGCATCACGGGCGGCAATATCTTTCACGGCGAACTGCTGCTGCACCAGATCTTTTTCCTGCGCCCCGTGCCGCAGTGGGCAGATTTCCGCACGCCGCTCAAAGGCTACTACTTCGGCGCAAGCGGCGCCCACCCCGGCGGCGGAGTCATGGGCGCGGCAGGGATGCTGGCGGCGAAGGAAATGTTGAAGGACAGTCTTCTATGAGCCACTACGACACCCTCATCATCGGCGCGGGGCATGAGGAACTCACATCCAACCCGGCTCGAAAAGAAACAAGAAAATGAGATGCAAAAGGTCCCGATTGCTCGGGACCTCGATGGGCGCTGAGGGACTCGAACCCCCGACCTTCTCTGTGTAAGAGAGACGCTCTAACCAACTGAGCCAAGCGCCCGCGCCCGGTATTATACATCATGTTACACTTGAAGGCTGGAGGAATATATGCGCATCGTTCGATATGAATTGAAGGAGGGGAGATCCAAACCCAAATACGGATGGCTTCTGGGCGACAAGGTCGGCGAAATCGTAGGGAATGTCTTCGGGCGGTACCGCCGCAAGGAAGCCGAAACGCCTCTCGCGGACGTCAACCTGCTTGCCCCCACCGAGCCGAGCAAAATCGTATGCGTGGGACGCAACTATGTAGAACATGCCAGGGAACTGGGCAACGAAGTCCCCGCGGTGCCGTTGATCTTTCTGAAGCCGCCTTCTTCCGTGATTCCCCCGCATGGAACGATCATCCTGCCGCCGCAATCCTCGCAAGTGGAACATGAAGGTGAACTGGTCGTCGTGATCGGCAAGCGCGGGCGTCATATCGCCGCCGGAAACGCGAAAAAGTACATTCTGGGCTATACCGTCGGCAACGATGTGACCGCGCGCGACCTGCAGAAGATCGATGACCAATGGACGCGCGCCAAGGGGTTCGATACCTTCTGCGTCTTCGGTCCCTGGATAGACACCGAATTCGACCCCGCCGACGCGGTCCTTACCGTTCGCGTGAACGGGCAAATGCGCCAGATGGCGTCCACCCGCGACATGGTATTCAACGTCGGCGTGTTGATTGCGTATGTTTCATCCATTATGACTCTCGAACCCGGCGATTTGCTCTTCACCGGGACGCCCTCGGGCGTGGGACCGTTGAAAGATGGGGATGAAGTTTCGGTTGAGATCGAAGGGCTGGGCAGAATCAGCAACAAGGTCCAGGCAGAGAACCGTTAACCGGGAGGATATTGCACCATGCGTATCGAAAAATCTTTTCGCCTCGATCAGGATATCATCCTGCGTTTTTTGGATGCCCTGGGGGGTGGATCGGCGGCAATCTCGAGCAGTAAAAGGGCGCGTCCCGGTTTTTTCATCATCGCGCATTCCTTCATTCAGGAGTTCGTCGAGGAAAATTTCTTCGAAAAGGAGGAACTGCTCATCAAAGCCCTCGAGGACAACGGCTTTCCTCCGGACGACGGACCGGTCGGTTCGATGCGAGCGGAACAGGGACGGAGCCGCGACGCCGCCGCGCATATGCTGAGCGCCTCCAAAGGCTGGCAGGGCGGCGACGAAGAGGCGCGCGTGGAGGTGGGCTGGGCGGCGAGCGAGTACACCTCTGTCATGAGACAGCATCTCAATCGTTTGAAGAACCAGATCTTCCCCCTGCTCGACCAGAACATTTCTCCCGAAGACGAACACAAAATTTCGGAGGGTCTGAATACCATTGCCTTCGAGAACAGCCTGAAGGGCGATGCCGATAAATTCGTCAAGTTGATCGAGTCGCTGGAGGATGAACTGGGCGACTGGAAATGACCCGGCAGTTTCACGATCAGCCGCCCGGATGGAAACGGACAAGTTCATACGGATTTTTTATAAACGGTTTGCGTTCTTCTAACGCAGGCTTTTTAAATTAAGGGCAACGTTCAAACACTAAAAGGAGGTACCTATGTCTAATTTAATCCGTTGGGAACCCGCCCGTGAAATGATGACCCTGCGAGAGGCTATGGACCGTCTTTTCGATGATGCGTTCACCCGCCCGTTATCCGTCTTCCGGGATAGTTGGACCGTACCCGCGATTGACATGTACCAGACCAACGACGATATTGTCGTGAAGGCGGCGTTGCCCGGCATCAAGGCCGATGAAGTGCAGATCAACATTACCGGTGAAGTGCTCACCATCAAGGGCGAACTCAAACAAAACGACGAGAAAAAGGACAAAGCCTGGCACATTCGCGAACAGCGCTACGGTTCATTCGAACGCTCCATCGTCCTGCCAACCGAGGTGGTGGCAGACAAGGCGAAAGCCGAGTTCGAAAACGGCATCCTGACCATCACCCTGCCAAAGGCGGAAGAAGTCAAGCCCCGCACGATCACCGTGAAGGCGAAGTAATAATAAGAAGTAGGACGGGATTCCAATCTCGTCCTACACTTTTTTAAGCGGCAAAAGGCGGATGGGAGAAGAATTATAGGGGGAAAACCAGCTTCCGGCGGCGAAAGAACCGCGTCCATTTGTCAGTCAACCCGGGTTTTTGTCGAAAAGGGGGCGTTTTGAGGTAAAATCCGTTCCATGCCAAAGCAACCTGCCAAACAACGAATCATTCTTGTGGACGATCATGAGGTGGTCCGCCTTGGATTGAAATCCCTATTGGATCGTCACCCCCAGTTTGATGTGGTGGGGGAAGCCGCCTCGGCACGCGAAGCCCTCGAAAAAACGGATGCGCTCAAACCCGACGTGGTGGTGATGGATATTCGCCTGCCTGGCACTTCGGGCATCGAAGCGTGCGAACAGATTGTGGAAAAGCACCCCAATGTGAAGGTCATCATGCTGACATCGTATGCCGAGGACGAGATGCTGTTCTCCGCCATTCGCGCGGGGGCGTCGGGGTACGTCCTCAAGCAGATCGGAAGCGAAGACCTTGTGAAGGCGCTCGAAGCCGTGGCGCGCGGCGAAGCGCTGCTCGACCCCGCCGTCACCCAGCGCGTCTTCCAGCAGGTGCGCCGGGCGGTCAAGGAGGAGGAAGCCTCCGCCTTCGCGCACCTGAGCCAGCAGGAGAAACACGTATTATTGCTCGTCTCCGAAGGCAAGACGAATCGTGAAATCGCCAAACAATTGTTTTTGGGTGAAGGCACGGTTCGCAATTACGTCTCGAGCATTCTCTCGAAACTGGGCGTGAACAACCGCGCCGAAGCCGCCGCCTATGCGGTGGAACACAACCTGCGCGAATACATTTCGCCATAACAAACCGGCACTGAACCGCGGAGGCGCAGAGGCACGGAGAACGACTCTCGGTGATTCGGTGTCTCCGTCCTTTTATTTAAACGGATGGCGCGCTGCCTCAAAGGCTTGTCCTGAGTCTGCCGAGTTGCCCAAGGAGGCGTTATGGATCTGTCTATCGAACTGACTGACGGGGTTGTTCTTCTGCGTCCGTTCCAGCTGGAGGATGCCAAGCCGACCTTCGATGCCATATGCGAATCGCTGAACGACCTCAAGCCATGGATGGGCTGGGCGCACGACGGATACCAACCGCAGGAAAACGAGGAATACATCCGTATCTCGCGCGCTCGCTGGGAGGAGGGCACGCTTTTTTCATTTGCCATCACCGACGTAAACAGCGGCGAGATCCTTGGCGGGTGCGGGCTGGGGCAGAAAAACCCCGTTCATCGCTTCAGCAATTTGGGCTACTGGGTGCGCACCTCGAGGCATGGGCGCGGCATTGCGGGGCGCGCCGCAAAACTTGCCGCCCGTTTCGGTTTTGAATGCGCGGGCATCATCCGCGCCGAGATCGTCGTGGCGGTTGGGAATGAGAAGAGCAGGCGCGTGGCAGAGAAGATTGGGGCGCACGATGAAGGAATTTTGCTGAACAGGATGGTCGTGGGCAAAACCATCTACGACGCGCACATGTTTTCGCTTCTTCCCTCGGACTTTGATCTGGAGGTGCGTGTATGAACATGATCCGGACCGATACGTTAATCCGCCAACTTCTCGACCTCGGCATACAACCGGGCGGGATACTGCTCGTCCACACGGCGTTTTCCAAAGTCAAACCGATCGAGGGCGGACCGCCAGGCTTGATCGCGGCATTGCGCGCCGCATTGGGCACAGACGGCACGCTCGTCATGCCGAGCATGAGTTACGACGACGACCATCCCTTCGACAAAACGAAAAGTCATTGCGCCGAAATGGGAGTGGTGGCGGACACCTTTTGGCGCCTGCCCGGCGTTCTGCGCAGCGACAACAACCACGCCTTCGCGGCGGTCGGTCCGCTGGCAGAACGAATCCTTGCGCCGCATCCGCTCGACATCCCTCACGGCATTGACAGCCCCGTTGGCAGAGTCTACGAATTGGACGGGCAGGTTCTGTTGTTGGGGGTTGACCACACATCGAACACAACCCTCCACTTGTGCGAGAATCTGGCCGGCGTCCGATACCGGCGCGACAAGTATCTTACCGTTCTCAAGGAGGGAAAACCGACGCGCTTGGCATACCGCGAAATCGATCACTGTTGTCGGAACTTCTCCCTGGTGGACGGCTGGCTCGACGAACGCGGCTGGCAGAGATACGGCAGGGTCGGAAACGCAGACGCCCGGCTCTTCCGCTCGCGCCAACTTGTGCAGCTTACGACCGAACGTTTAATGCAAAACGAAACCATATTCCTCCATCCGATGGGCGTGGACGAGGAGTGTGACGAGGCGCGGGCGGGAATGGTGTGATGTCATGATGCGCTCGTTCGGATGGCGTTGTTTCCTCTCGCAAGCATCCGGGATTTTCATCGTCTGAACGTCCAGCGTTCGCCGCGCAGGTTGATGAAACTTTGCTGGGAGAAGAACAGGATCGGGTCACGTTTTTCGGCGGGGACGTTTTCGTGCGCGGCGACCACTTCCAGCACGAACTGGGCATGGTCGGATGAAATGCCCTTGAGTTCGATCAACACCCGGCATTCGTAGGCATTCTCGAACCCCTCGATCAGTTTCGTCGCTTTGAGTTGGTCCGCCGCCTTCAGGCTGAGGTTGAACCGTCCGGCTTTTTTTACGTCCCGTCCGCTGATGTAGCCGGATCGCACCACCCACTCACGCGCGCTCCATGGGAAGAAGTGCAGGGCGGCTTCCTGATGTTCGCGCAAGAGTTTGAGGGTATGGTTGCCCAGTCCCTCCGAGATCAGGAAGCGGAACGGGTCCTTCCCGACCACGGTCCAATACCCGAGGGGATGGAAGTTCTCGCCGCAGGAGAGCAAGGCAAGGTGCAGGGGAAAACAACCGGTGGAATAGGGAATGTTCGGCATGAGGAATCAACCGTCCCGAAGGTTTCGATGCGAAAGATGTGATGCGGAAAACCTTCGGGACGATGCACCGGTCAGGCGCGCGCCGCCGCCAGTTGCGCCTGTGTGTATGCCAGGCGTTCGAGGGCGTAGCGCGCAATTTGGCGCGTGAGAGCGTAGCCCAGGTGATGGTCTTTTTCAATCAGGGCGCGCAGGGCGTTCGCTTCGATTTTGATGGCGGTGCAGGCGGTGTCGGCGCGGACTTGCGCGATGGCTTTGTAGGGTTCGCTTAGGGCGGAAATGCCGAACGGCTCGCCCGGGCTGACTTCGCCCACGAGGAATTCCTTGCGCAGGCTGGGGTCGTGTTTGTCCTGTGAGACGGCAAACAGGTCAACATGGCCGCTGGTGAGGAGGTAGAGTCCATCCGCCGGAGCATCGACTTGGAGGATGTCGGTGCCGGCGTCGTAGAATTCCTCCTCTGCGATCATGGCGAGTTCGCGCAATTGGTCGTGGTTGAGAGAACCGAAAAAGGCGTATTTTTTCAAAAGCTCGGGGGAAATCATGGGGTCTCCGTTTTCGAGTAGATGGGCTTGTGTATTGCATTCGTTTTGGCGAGCAGGTCGAGGACTTTTCGCGCCGCCACAGCGACTGCCGAGGCAATTGGCGAACTGAGTTCTTCCTTGAAATCGTAGATGTGCCGTGCTTCGATGGCGACGATGTGGATATGTTCGTCATCGGGCAGTGATTCGCCCATGCTGCGCCCCATTTTCAAGGCGTACTTGAGCGAGACGTCGTGCGCCGAGGCGCTGTGACCGTAGGTCAGGTCGTCCATGTCGGCGAGGGTGAAGTGGACCACCTCGCCCTGCGCATACTGCCCGGTGTTGAGCGAGTCGATGAGGATGACATGGTCGAAGCCGGTCAGGCGTTCCATCAGGCTGAGTCCTGCCAGCGAGTAGCGCTCTATCGTAACAGGATCAGGTTTGGAGGGGGGGAGACCCGGGAGCGGCGCGTCGCCGAGGGGAATTCCACTGAGTCGGCTGACTTCTTCCGCCACGCGCCAGCCGACTCCGTCATCTCCCAGAATGGGGTTGCCCAGCCCGACGATGAGAGTCTTCATAGTCTTTGGTCTTATAGCCGAATAGTCTTATGGTCTGATGGGTAATCAGACGATGAGACGATAAGCCTGATGACTATTCGACTAACCCTGCTTCAACACCTCCATGATTTCGCCATTGGAGTTGTGGATGGTGACTTCCAGCGGCATTTGCCCCGGCAGGGAGTGGGTGGCACAGCCGAAGCACGGGTCGTAGGCGCGGAACGCCATCTCGACCATGTTGAGCAAACCTTCATTGACCTTGCCTCCCTTGATGAGACTCTGCGCGGCTTTCTTGGTGGACATCTGGATGGGCGCGTAGTTGTTGGTGGTACCGACGATGAGGTTGACTTTGGTGAGCAGCCCTTTTTCGTCGGTCCAGTAGTGATGGGTGAGGGTGCCGCGCGGGGCTTCCACAATGCCCACGCCCTCGGTGGGGGTTTCGGTCGGTTTTTTGTGGACGTTCGGCGAGGTGACCTCCGGGTCGGCGGCGAGTTCCACCCAGTGCTCGGCGGCGTAGAGCAGTTCGATGAGGCGCGCCCAGTGGATGGCGAGGCGGTGATGCACCGGCTTGCCGCCCAGAGTGGCGTACATTTTCTCGTATTGTTCCTGCGCGCGGGGGGTGGCCATGCCATCGGCGGCGTTGAGGCGGGAAAGCGGGGTGGCAAAATAGACGCCGCTGTCTTTGCCGTCCACAAAGCCCTTCCAGCCCACGTTTTTGAGGTAGGGGAACTTGAGGTAGGTCCACGGCTCGACGTGTTCGGCGATGTGGTGCATGTAATCCCTGGGTTCGTATTTGACGAATTCCTTGCCGTCGGGGTCCACCACGCGCACTTTGCCGTCGTAGAAGTTCACCTTGTTGTTTTCGTCCACCAGCCCCATGGAGTAGGTGCGGTGGTAGTACACGTCGCCCAAAATCAGGTCGAGGTAGGCTTTGTTCGCCAGTACGATGTCGTTGAAGGCTTGCAGGCTGAAGAGGGCGAAGTCAATCGCCCAGCGCCCCATGGCTTCGATTTCCTTGCGTTCTTCTTCGCTGAGGATTTTGGTGACGCCGCCGGGGATGGCGGTGGCGGGATGCACTTTTCGCCCGCCGATCATTTCGACGACTTTATGCCCGTATTTGCGCATCTGGATGACCTTGCCGCCGATCTCCAGCCCGACTTTGTGGATGACCCCCAGAATGTTCCGCTCCGCCACCGGCGCGTCGGGTCCGACGATGAAGTCGGGTCCGCCGAGGGCGTAGAAGTGGGTGGTGTGGTCGGTGCAGTAGAACGCCATGTAGAGCAGTTCGCGCAGCAGTTTGGCGGTGCGCGGCGGGTCCACGTGATAGACGGCATCTGCGGCTTTTGCCGCCGCCATGTGATGCGCTTCGGGGCATACGCCGCAGATGCGGTTGGTCAGCAGGGGCATTTCTTCCACCGGGCGACCGACGCAAAAGCGCTCGAAGCCGCGCAGTTCGGGAATCTGGAAGTAGGAGTTGGCGACATCTCCGTTCTCGTCGAGGAAGATGTCAATTTTGCCGTGTCCTTCCAGGCGGGTGATGGGGTCAATGGTGATTCGTTCCATGCCTGCCTCCTAGTGACCGTTTTTCTTGAATGCCGGCGCGCCCGCTTTGAAGAGCGAATCCGCCAGGTTGAAGCGGTAGAACTGACCGGTGGGGTCGGGGATGCCGTCGAGGATGCGTTCGATTTCGTCCGGCTCGTTGGCGTTGATAACGGAGGCGAACGCCGTAATCAGCCGCGCGCCGTAGTCAATGACGCCCTCCGCGGGACCGTAACAGCCAATGCACTGCGCCCCCACACGCGGACAGCGCGCGTCACAGCCGCTTCGGGTGGCGGGACCGTTGCACGGGATTCCCTGCTCGAGCAGACACAACTCCGGATCTGCCGGCGCTATTTCCTGGATGCGGTGGAAGGCGGTGATGGTCTTGACATTGCGCTTGCGCGGACACTCCTCGCAGACCGTCGAACCGCCCGCGCCGATGACCGATCCCTTGGGCGGCAGTTGCGCTTTGCCTTCCAGCACCTGGATGACCAGGTCAATGACTGCCGCGATCTGGTGACTCTCCGGCGGACAGCCGGGCATGTAGTAGTCCACGTCCACCATCTGTGCCAGTGTGTGGACGCGGTCTTTCAGGGCGGGAATGGTGATTTCGCCTTCGGGGACTTTGGTCACCGGCTGAGGGTGAATTCCCTGGGGGTTGTCGGTGGAGACGGTGTGGTAGGCGGTATCGAAGATTTCTCTCAGCGGGGCTAAATTTGCCAGGCCGGGAATGCAGCCTTCGGTGGCGCATGAACCGAACGCGACCAGCAGTTTGGATTTTCTCCGCAGAAGGTGCGCCATGTGCTCGTTTTCTTCGTTGCGGATGGAGCCGTTCCAAAGCGTGAGCAGGATGTCTCCGTCGGGAAGCGCTTCCACATCCTTGACCTTGGCATCCACCGCCACGGGCCAAAAAGCGACGTCGAAGTGGGCGTCCACATCCAGAATTTTTTCGTGGATGTTGATCACGGCAATCTCGCATCCGCCGCACGAGCCGGACCAGTACATTGCGAATTTCGGCTTGCTCATGCCCTCACCTCCTCCAGGGCAGGCTGTTCAACCTCGTGACCATTGCCTGCCAGTTTGATGTTCCAGCCCAGGGGACCAAGGGCGCGAATCTCTTCAACGAAGGTGTTGATTTCCTGAGCCAGTTTCATACCTTCGGCGGCGCTCGCCCAAACGAGTTTGACGCGTTCCGGCGCAACGCCCATGCCTTTCAGCACGCGGCGAAGGAGCAGGTAGCGCCGCAGGGCTTTGTAGTTTTGTTCGATGTAATGACATTCACCGGGGTGACAGCCGGTGATCAGCACGCCGTCGGCGCCGCTTGCCAAAGCCTTCATGACGAAGGTTGGGTCGAGTCGCCCGGAACACATCAGGCGGATGAGACGCACGTTGGGGGCGTATTTCATGCGGGCTGTCCCCGCCAGGTCAGCGGCGCGGTAGGAGCACCAGTTGCAGGTAAAACCGATGATGACAGGTTCGAATGTTTCGCTCATAGTTGTCTCCTTATGCCGCCATATTGACGTCCATCAGCAAGCCGTCAATCTGCGCCAGGATTTGCTCGTTGCTGAAGCCGCTGCCGCTGATGGCGCCTGCCGGGCAGGCGGCCACGCAGGTGCCGCATCCCTGGCAGAGCGCCGGGTTGATTTCGCTGACCATGCGGTCTTCGTGGAAGAGGATGGCGTTGAAGGGGCATAGTCCGTTGCAGATGCGGCAGCCGGAGCATTGCTCCAGGTTGATGGTGGCTTTGATCGGCTCCAGCACCACTTCCTTTTGCATGATTTTGTTGAGGACGCGCGCGGCGGCGGCGGCTCCCTGCGCCACAGAGGCGGGGATGTCTTTCGGACCGGTGGCGCAGCCGGCGATCATCACGCCTTCGGTCATGGTCGAGACGGGGTCGAGTTTGGGATGTTTTTCGATGAACCAGCCGTCCGCCGAACAGCCAACGCCAAAGAGGTGGCTGGTTGCCTTGGCGTCGTGACGCGGTTCCATGCCGATGGAGAGGATGACCATGTCCACAGGGATGCGGCGCTGTTTGCCCGCCAGGGTATCCTCCACCTGGATGATGAGTTTGCCCTCCTCGCGTTCGTTGCGGGCGGCATTGGTCACCTGGGCCACCTTGCCGCGCACGAACAAGGTTCCCTCCTCCAGCACGCGCTGATAGAACTCGTCGTAGGCTTTCATGGGCGTGCGCATGTCAATATAAAACTCGTACACGATTGCGCCGGTGCGTTCCTTGACCAGATGCGCAAACTTGAGGCTCTGCATACAGCAGATGCTGGAACAGTAGTTGTTGTAGTTCTTGTCGCGTGAGCCGACGCAGTGGATGATGCCGACCGTCTTGGGCGGAGTTTTGCCGTCGCGCAGGACGATGCTGCCGCCGGTGGGGCCCGCCGCGTTGCTCATGCGCTCGAACTCGATGCTGGTGAAGACGTTTGCCAGCCGCCCGTAGCCGTAGTTGCTGACGCGGCGCGCGTCGAACAGGTCGTAACCGGTGGCAAGAATGATGTTGCCCACCTGCAGGGTGATGTACTCTTCTTTCTGGTTGAAGTCAATGGCGTTGGTGGGGCAGAACTTCTCGCAGGCTTTGCAGGTGCCTTTCTGGAAGTAGGTGCAGTTGGGCGCATCAATGACCGGGTACTTCGGTACGGCTTGCGCGAAGGGCGTGTAAACCACCTTGCGGTAGCCCAGCCCCGCCTCGTACACGTCATCCACCACTTTCTTGGGGCATTTTTCCACGCAGATGCCGCAGCCCGTGCACAGGTCGGTGTTGACGTAGCGCGGCTTCTTTTTGACTGTCACCGTGAAGTTGCCCACATAGCCCGCCACATGCGTCACCTCGCTCCAGGTCAGCAATTCGATGTTCGGGTGCGTGCCCGCCTCGAACATACGCGGGGTCAGGATGCACGCGGCGCAGTCCAGCGTGGGGAAGGTCTTGTCGAACTGTGCCATGTGACCGCCGATGGACGGTTCGCGCTCGACCAGATAGACCTTGAACCCGGCATTGGCGATCTCGAGCGCCGCCTGGATGCCGGCAATGCCTCCGCCCACCACGAGCGTATCGGGGTGAATCGGCACGCGGATTTCTTCCAGCGCCTCATTCTTTACGACCCTTTCGACTGCTCCAGCCACCACAGCCTTTGCCTTCTCTGTGGCAACCGCTTTGTCGGTGTGCACCCACGAGACCTGCTCGCGGATGGACGCCAGTTCGGTCAGGTAGGGGTTCAGCCCGGCGCGTTTGCTTGCACCGCGGAAGGTCATTTCATGCAGGTGCGGAGAACACGCCGCCACTACCACACGTTCCAAGCCCAGTTCCTTGATGTCCTTTTCGATCAGTTCCTGACCGAGGCTGGAACACATGAACTTGTAGTCGCGCGCAATGACCACCCCCTCCGCGCCGAGGGTCTTCTCTGCCCACTCGCGCACTTGTTCCACATCCACGGTATGGGAGATGTTCGTGCCGCAATGGCAGACGTACACTCCAACTTTTGGTTTATTGCTCTTGGATTCGGCGCTCATTGTTCTGCCTCCTCAGCGTTGCGCGGCTTGCCTTTGATGTTCTTCAACAGGCGCGGGGGCATGGGCAAGCCTTCTTCCTTCTTGCGGCGCGGCGCGCCTTCTTCCACAGGCTCCGGGATTTCCACGCCAATGCGCGCCAGCGCCGCCTTCGTGCTGGTAATTTCGGTGCCAAACCCCAATTTTTCGGGTGGGAACCCCAGCGCCAGACCAATGAGTTGGGTAAAGAACACAATTGGCATGTGATAGTTTGTGCCGAAATGACGATTGGTCTCTGACTGATAAGCATCAATGTTCATCTGACACATCGGGCAGACGGTCACCATGATGTCGGCTTTGTACTTTTCAGCGGAAGAGATCAGGCGGCGGATCAGTTCGTAGGCGGTTTCCGGTCCGATCTGGGTCATGTGACCGCCGCAGCAGGTGGTGGCGCGCGGAAAATCAATCACTTCCGCGCCGATGGTTTTGAGCACTTCCACCAGTTCGATGGGGTGTTCGGCGTCGGACCAGCGGTGGTAATAATCGGGGCGCGGGACCATACACCCGAGGTAGGGGGCGACGCGCAATCCCTTGAGCGGCTTGACTACCTTCGCTCTAAGCGCCTCCAGCCCGATGTCGTTGATGATGACATCCAGAATATGGCGGATGTCGAGCGAGCCGGGGGTATAGCGTAGACCGCCCGCCTCCAGCGCCTGATTGACCTTTTCGCCCAGCGCCGGGCGCTCCGCCATGTAGTAGTCGGCTTTTGCCAGATTGAGGTAGCAGGCGGAGCAGGGCGCCACGAGGGTTTGGGTGCCGTTTTTCATTTTTGCGGCAAGCGCCAGGTTGCGGGCAATGAGGGAATAGGCGGGGATGAGGTTGATGCCCACGTATTCGGTGGCGCCGCAGCAGTTCCAGTCTTCGATTTCCTTCAGGTGGATGCCGAGCGGCTCGGCGATCTCCATGAGGGAGTCGTAATAGGCTTTGGCGCTGCTTTCCATGGAACAGCCGGGGTAGAAGAGATAATCGCTCATGAGGTCAGCTCCAGTTCCTTGGCTTTATCCAAAATCGCCTTGAGTTGTGGCATGCCTTTGATCTTTCTGGGTGTGATGCTCATGCGTCCCTTTGTAAGCATGCCCAGCCCCATGGTGCTCATGCCCACCAGGCGCAGGGGGGCGTGTTTGAGGTAATGCCGCGTGGCCAGTCCGAATTCGAAACTGCGCCCGTATTTCTCCACCATATCCACAAAGGTTTCGGAGAATTCAGGCGCAGTGGCGTCGCGGTATTTCTTTTCGCGGATGGCCATGGATTTGAGCGTGTACATGACATCGGTGATATGCACGTTTTGCGGACAGCGCACCACGCAGTGATAGCACGAGACGCAAATCCACGGGGTGTTGCTCTGGAGGACGGCGTCGCGCATCCCTGCCCGCAACATGGCGAATAACATGCGCGGCGTGTGATCCATCTCTTCGGCTGGCGGGCACGACCCGCCGCATGAGCCGCACTGGATGCACATCTCCAAATGCGAAACCCCTGCCGTTTTCATGCTGACCTCTTCCAACAAGGAAAGGTCTTCCTCCTGTATCAATGCGGTTCTGAAGGTTTGTGCTGTTGTTTGGGGCATAAGCGCCTCCGTGCTTTGTGCCAGGTCTGTCATCCGTTGCGGATGCAGTTGAACCGATACTGCTCGGTCCGACAACTGTCGTCCATTCGCAGAAACGAAAACTCCACGCCTGCAAGCATTTTTGGAGTTTTTATTCACAATTTCTAGTGCTGAATGTCATTAACCGTCGTGTAAATCGTCACGACCATCGCGAGGTCAATTGGGCGGAAGAACCCATAGGCGGCGCCCGGAGTCCGTTGCCCACGCTCACGCGCAAGTCAACGCCAGACGCTTCGTTGGTACAATCGAGGTGCATCGAGACATGAAACCCCGTTTTATTCTTGTCACCGGCGTGGCTGGAAGCGGAAAGACCAGCGTCGGCAAAATCCTTGCGAAACGTTTGGGATGGGATTTTTATGATGCGGACGACTTTCATCCGCCGGAAAACATTGCCAAAATGACCGCAGGGATTCCGCTCGACGATTCGGACCGCGCCCCTTGGCTTGCCTCTTTACGCGAATTGATCGTATCCTCTCTGCAGGCGGATCGCCCCGCGGTGCTGGCATGTTCCGCGCTCAAGGAGCGGTATCGTCGTCAGCTCGCAGGCGAGGAGGAGGAAATTTTAACGGTGTATCTCAAAGGGGATTTTGAATTGATACGGTCGCGCCTGTTCAGCCGCACGGGACACTATATGAAGCCGGAGATGCTCCAAAGCCAGTTCGAGGCATTGGAAGAACCCATGAACGCCCTGACGGTTGACGTTTCCCCTCCTGTGCAGGTCATTGTAGACGGGATTCTTTCAGCGATGTCTCAATGATCCCCTTACGCGGGACCGCGGCCTCTCGCATTTCCAAGCGACATCTGGCGAATTAACCATTCGACCGAGCACTCCGCCCAATCGGTTTGAACCGCTGAAACACGGCGTCACGTTTTTTAGAGTCTCCGTAACGTCAGTTCGGGATAAGCGGAAAAAGCGTAGCAAAGGGTCTCTACTGCCCAAAACACAAGACTCTTCGGTTGCAACCACCGCTCCCTCAGAGTGACAGGGTATTTTTGAGACAAGTTCTAGAGGCTTTCTTTCCCTTTTGTTAATTCGTCGTACTTTCGGCGAACTTCGCGAATATCGTCCCACATTTGGGCTTTGGGTGAGCCGGGTTCGCGCGAAGGATTGCGCAACAGGTAGGAGGGATGATAGATCGGCATAACCCAGCGTCCCTGCAGGCGTGTCCATTGTCCGCGCAGGGAGGTGATTCCGGTCTTCCCCAAAATGGACTGGCACGCCACATTACCCGTCAACAACATGATGAGCGGATCCACGAGGCGGATGATCTCGTGGATGTAGGGACGATAGTATTCGATCTCCTTGTCTGTGGGTTTACGGAAGGACTTTCCCTCTTCGCCCGGCGGCAGGCGGAACACGGAATTGGTGATGAAAACGTCCGTTTCGGGGTTGAAGCCTCCCGCTTCGAGAATCTTGTCCAGCAACTGTCCAGCCCGCCCGACGAACGGCTTGCCCTTGATGTTTTCCTCGGGACCCGGCGCCTCGCCGATAATCATCAATTTCGCTTGCGGGTTTCCCCGGCTGATGACAACGTTCGTACCGGCGCTCGCAAGCGGATCGTCCCTCAGTTGCATCATTTCACGGAACAATTCATCGAGGGATGTGTGTTGGGGAGTCGGCGGGTTGAAAAGGTTGAATTGAGACATATCGCTTTCCTCGTCTTATGACTGACAAGGAATTGTACCGTATGCTTCCCGCCGTGTAACCATCCGACGAATTGTCGCATTCGCAAAAAAACGGACAGGATGGATTCCTATCCGTTTTTTTGCGTCTCGCGAGGGAGGTGCCTACAGGTTCGGTAGCAGGTACTCGTAGGCGCTGAGGGCGGCTTTGGCACCCTCGCCCACTGCGATGAGCACCTGCTCGGCGTAGTTGTTCGTCACGTCGCCCGCCGCGAAGAGACCGGGGACATTGGTGCGGCAGGCATTGTCCACGATGACGCGCCCCTGGGCGTCGAGATTCACCAGGTCTTTGACCATGCTGGTGTTGGGGGTCAGCGCCTTTTCCACGAACATACCGTCGGCTTCCAGCGTGCGGAGTTTGCCTTCTTTATCTCTCAAAATGAGTTTGCGGGCGTATTCATCCCCCTGCACTTCGACGATTTGACAGTTTTTCAGGATGTGGACGTTGCCGGCGCTTTGGAGTTTATATCCGAGTGGGGTATTCAGCAAGTTGTCGTTGGCGCAGATCATCGTCACGTTTCGAGCGACGGTGGCAAGTTCCCCGGCGGAACGCAGCGCGAGGTCTTCGTCGCCGATGACCACCACCGATTTGTCAATGAACAACGGCGCATAGGACAGGGCGGAATAGCACAAGCCGCGCATGGTGAATTCCTTCTCGCCCGGCACGTCCATGCGTACCTGACGCGTGCCGGTGGCAAGGATGACCGCCTTCGCCTCCAACGCCGCTCCGCTTCGAGTCGTGACGACAAACGGTTCCCCCTTCTTCTCGACCTTGTCCACCGCTTCGATGTGACGGGCAAAATCAAGGTATTCCAGTTCGTTGCGAAATTTGTTGACGATTTCCAAGCCTCGAATGACCTGATAGTCTTCAATCCACGGCAGGGCGAGGCGGAAGTTGGTCTTCCCGCCCAGGTCTTTGGAGATGAGCAAAACGTTCAGGCGTTTGCGGATGGCATAGACCGCGGCTGTCAGTCCTGCCGGTCCGCCGCCGATGATGATTAAGTCATACATGGCGTTCTCCTTTCACGCTAATACGCGGACTTGATGGTTTCAAGATCAACATCGTGCGTGTTTTCGTCGGGCGGAGGCTCGGCGATGAATCCCTCCTCCATCATGCGTTGGGTCATGTCGCGTGAACGCTTGATGATCTTCGAGGCGCGTGCGAATTCCTCCTCGTAGGTGCATTCGATGCGCGCCAGGCCCTGCTCGATGGCTTGCATGGCAACCGCGGCGGCTTCGCGCGGGAAGACTTCCCAATCGTCCATGTTGGGCAGGATGAAGTCCGGCGCGAGGCGTTCGCCGACGTGGTCTGCCAAGGCCTGCGCGGCGGCGAAACACATTTCGTCGGTTATCGTGCGGGCGCGGACATCCAGCGTGCCGCGGAAGATGCCGGGGAAACCCAGCGAGTTATTGACCTGATTGGGGAAGTCGGAGCGCCCTGTGGCGACGACAGCTGCGCCCGCCTCTTTCGCCTCCCAGGGCCAGATTTCAGGGACGGGATTGGCACAGGCAAACACGATGGCGTCCTTTGCCATCCCCTTGATCCACTCCGGCAGGATGACGCCGGGTCCCGATTTCGACAGGGCAATGACCACATCTACCCCTTTCATCGCTTCGGGGATGTCGCCTTCGCGTCCTTCGGCGTTGGTGATTTGACACAGTTTCCACTTATCCTTGAATTCGGCTTTGCGCAATTCGATGTCTTTGCGGTGTTTGCCGAGGATGCCCTTGCTGTCCACCATGCAGCATTTGGCGGGATCCGCGCCCCAGCCGAAGATCAGACGCGAGCACGCAACGTTCGACGCGCCGCTGCCAATGAAGGCAATGCTGACTTCGTCCATCTTCTTGCCGACCACTTTCAGGGCGTTGATGAGTCCCGCCAGGGTGACGGTGGCTGTGCCTTGCTGGTCGTCGTGCCAGATGGGGATCTCGGCTTTCTCGCGCAGCGTATCGAGGATGTAGAAGCACTTGGGCTGGGAAATATCTTCGAGATTAACGCCGCCCAGTCCGGGCTGGAGCATCAACACCGTGTGGATGATGGAATCGGGATCTTTCGTATCGAGCATGATGGGGATGCCGTCCACCCCGCCAAGATACTTGTAGAGCAGCGCCTTGCCTTCCATCACAGGCAAGCCCGCCTTCGGACCGATATCGCCAAGCCCCAGCACGCGCGTCCCATCGCTGACCACAGCGACGGTGTTCCACTTGTTGGTGTATTCATAGACGAGTTCGGGGTTAGCATGAATTGCCTTGCAGGGCGCGGCGACGCCCGGCGTGTACCAAATGGCAAAATCATCAAAACTGTGGACGGTGCATTTGAGGTTGGTTTCGATCTTTCCCCGATAGAACGGATGCAGTTTCATCGCGTCGGCAGAGGGTTTCTTGGCTTTGGCAAGCAGTTCCTCTGTATTCATATCTTCCTCCTCGTTTAGTATCCGTCTCTTCGAAGTTTCTCCTCTCGAAGGGCGGTGATGACCGCGTGCAAATCGAGACCGCGCTTGCAGGCGTGGCGCGAAGCCTCCAGAACAGAATCAGACCAGACGGTCCGGCAATGAAGCGCCTCCTCGTCGTTCAGCAAAATCAACTGCACCAGGCTTGAAAGCGGGATGTCCATCTCCTTTGCGGGGATGTCCATGTCGCAATCGTTGCAGGCATGACACAGGTGAACATCCTGCCCGCTGACGCGTTTGACCATGCCGCGCAGGGTCATATCATGCGGGAAGCGGCTGCGCTTCAATCTCATCCTTCGACCCGCTCGGGGCGTCGGGGACGGCGGATCCCGTTTTCATCAACCCCGCCTCGCGGACGATACGCGGCACCACTTCCTCCCAGCCGACGGGCATGATGTGCACGCCGTGGACGCCCTGCCCGCGCAATTTTTTGATCTTCTCGATGATCTCCAGCGCAATCTTCACACCTTCCTCCTGTGCCGCCTGTACGCCGCCTGCTTTGTCTGCGTTGTCCATGCGTTTGACGATGGCTTCCGGCACATATACGCCGGGCACCTGCGTCATGTAATGGGTCATCTTGGCGCTCTTGAGCGGTGTGATGCCGATGAGGATGAAGACCTTGTCGAGGATGTTTCGTTTGGCGATTTCGTTCAGCCAGATTTCCATGCGATCCACATCGTAGACGAGATTGGTCTGGAAGAACTGCGCGCCGGCGTTGACCTTTTTGTGTTCGCGCAATGCTTGGAACTTCGGTTCGGAGGCGAAGGGAGAGGCGGCGGCGCCAAGGAAGAACTTGGGCGGGAATTTGATCTCACGTCCGTCAAGATAGTGACCTTCGTCCCTCATGCGGCGCAGGATCCAGATCATCTGGATGGCGTCGAGGTCATTGATGTCCATGCGCCCGCGCGGCTGTGGAGCGAGGACGGGGCTGTCGCCGGTCACGCACAGGACGTTGCGCACGCCCATGGCGGTTGCGCCGAGGATTTCGGCTTGCAGGCTGGCGCGGGTGCGGTCGCGGGCGGCGATCTGCATCACCGGTTCGGCGCCGTTTTCGATGGCGAATTTCGCGCATGCCCAGGAGGTCATGCGCGGGGTGGCGGAGGCGTTATCCGTGAAGTTGATGGCGGTGACGTAGGGTTTGACCAGGTTGATGTTCTCGATCAATTTCTTGGTGGACATGCTCAAAGGCGGCGCGATCTCGCAGGCGACGACGAATTCTCCGGCCTTGAGCGCTTTTTCGAGGTTGGAGACAGGTTCGGTGTAGGCGGGGGCGTGGTATTTGTTGTCTCCCTGCCACCAATCCGGCTGGCGCACCGTACGGAAGATCAACTCCCAGGTCTTGTAGCGGTTTTCACCCTGATCCAGCAGGAGGCTTTTGAGCACCCTGCCTGTGCCGTGTTTTTTGATGCAGGCAACCACGTCCCGCCAGGTTTCGGTGCCGACCTTTTCCCAATCGAGCGGCGGGAGCACTTCGAGCAATTTCTCCTGACGTCCCATTTTGAAGGAGCGCTCATAGATTTTGTACCAGATGCACGGGCGGCTCTTGTCCACATAGCAGTGTTCGGGCGTGGAGCCGCCGCAAGGTCCGTTGCGCAGCCCTTTCGGGCATTCCATCGGACAGATGAATGCCGTTTCCTGAAGCAGGCAGTTACCGCACATGCGGCATCCGAAGAGCGGACCTTTGATCATGTATTCAAGGTCTTCCATCAGTTTGTGACTGAGGGGCTCATTCTTGAACGGAGAATAGGCTGGCTGCCAGCGTCGTCCGGGGGTGAAGATGGGCATGGGGTCCTCCAGTGTCGGTTGTCAGCTGATGGTTGGTTGTAGATGTTTCTCTTGCAAGCTGCAACCACCAACTACAAACCACCAACTGCTTAATTCATCAAATACGCATCCGCGTAAATCACTTTGTTGAGCAGAATCTGCGTTGTCTTCCAGATGGCGGCCTGTTCGGGGTCGCTCATGTCGAAGTCTTCCATCTGCGGCTCTTCGCTGTTGGCGATCCGTTCGGCGATCTTGTTGTAGAGGCGCGCCAGCGGCGTGGAGGTGTCCTTCGTTTCGATCCAGCGGATGACATCGTTCTGCTTCTGGTCGAAGGGATTGGCGATCATCATCTGCAAGCCGACGCCCATCAGCATGGCGCAGTAGACGCGGTTGATGAGCGGGCGGTTCTCGTTCGGCACCGCGTTGGAAACGTTGCTCAACCCGACCGAGATCTTGGGCGCGGGGTCCCAGGCATATTGCAGCATCCGCACCGCCTCGATGAGATGCGGACAGTACTGCTGGCATCCCGAAACGGTCAGCACGAGCGGGTCAATGATGAGATCGTCCATGTTGAAGCCGATCTCCATCAGGCGCGGGATGAGCGTCTCGACCGCGATGTTGACGCGCGCGTCCGCCTCCACGGGGATGCCGCTGGTTCCCATCGTCAAGGCGATGATTTTGGCGTTGTATTTCTTCGCCAACAGCGGTACTTTCTCCAACCGTTCAGGTTCGGCGGAGGTCGAATTCAGAATCGGCTGCGCCTTGGTGATCTTTTGCAGGGCGGCCTCCATGCCGTCCACGTTGGTGGTGTCAATCGAGAGCGGCACGTCCACGACCGTCTCGACGGTTTCGACAATCCACGGGAAGACCTCCGCCCAATCTTTCTTGCGCGGACCGAGATTAATGTCAATCGCCTTCGCCCCCGCCTCCACCTGCCGCACCGCCAAATCCATGAAGAACTCGCGGTCACGGTTCGCCAGCGCCTCTTTCACCTTTTCCGAGATGATGTGAATGTTCTCACCGATGATGTACATAACAGCCTCCGTTTCGCCCTCACCCCAACCCCTCTCCCACTGGGAGAGGGGCGGGGGGTGAGGGAAATTATGTTTTCTCCAACGCCTCCGCCACACTCGGAAACTTGCTCAAATCCGTATGCGGCAAAAACAGCGCGGACGTGAACGCCTCATAGAAACGATTGTCCGCTGATAACTCGATGTAAGTCATGCGTTTTGCAATTTCGGTAATGCGCTCGCGTTTGCGCCAGTCGAGCAGCGCGAGGTACGCGCCCTTCACCGACGTGTTGCCAAGAAACTCGAAGCGCGTCCATTCCATATCGGGCAGCAGACCAATCTGCACCGCCTTCTCCACGTTGATATATTTCCCGAACGATCCGCCAATCAGCACCTTGTCCACGCTTTCGAGCGGGATGCCGACGTTCTCCGCCAGCACGGTAAAGCCCGCGTAGATGGCGGCTTTGGCGCGCAGCAGATTGTCAATGTCAACTCTGGTGATGACGATGTCTTCGCCCGACTCGGTCTCCGCGCCCCAAGCAACGACGTACTCTCCGCCGTGCGCTCCTTCACGGACCCTCGGGCTGGGCGCGCCCAAATTGACATTGCCTCCCTTGTCAATGACTCCCGTGATGAACGCCTCCGCCAGCAGGGAAATCAGCCCGCTTCCGCAAATGCCCTTCGGCTTGCCTCCGCCGATGACGCGGTACGTCGGTTCGAGTGATTCGCTGTTGATCCACACCTCCTCGATGGCGCCCGTCGTTGCCCTCATGCCGTTGACCACGCCCGCGCCCTCGAAGGCAGGTCCCGCCGAGCAGGCGCAGGTGACCAGCCAATCGCGGTTGCCCAGCACGGTCTCGCCGTTGGTGCCGACATCCAGAAAGAGCGTCACGTTTTCGGCATCAGCCAGCCCTGAGGACAACACGCCTGCGGTGATGTCTGCGCCGACGTAACTTGCCACGCCAGGCAGGCAGTCCACGCTGGCTTCGGGGTTGACGTTCAAGCCGACTTCACGTCCCGTCAGCGGCGGCGGATGGTTGACGGCGGTGACAAACGGCGAGAGTCGAATCGACGCGGCGGGGATTCCCAACAGCAGGTGAATCATCGTGCTGTTGCCCGCGATGGTCGCTTTGACGATTTGATCGGGCGTCACTTTGCCTTCGGGCAGTTTGACGCGCTTGCAAGCCAGTTCGAGCAGGCTGTTGAGGGTATCCAGCACGCGCTGACGGAGTTCATCGCCGCCGCCGTTCTTGCTGGCATAGATGATTCTCGAAATCACATCCTCGCCGCGCGCGATCTGTCCGTTGTATTCGGCAACCTGCGCCCGCACCTGCCCCGTCACCAAATCCACGAGCCATAACGTCACGGTCGTCGTGCCGATGTCAATTGCCGCGCCCCAGAGCGGAGCGTATTCGTCCACGTGACCAGGGAGTAAGTCTATGAGTCTGATAGTCGGGTGGTCGGGTGGTCGGATGGTTTCGATGATCGCAGTGACTCGCCAATCGCCCTCCCGCAAAACACCCCCGATCCTCCGCAACACGGGCAACGAGCATGTGAGATGTTCGATTCCATGCTGCAGGCGGAAAGCGGTTTGCAATCTCGCCCAGTCGTCGGTCTGGTCGTCCATGCTCGGTGGATTCAGGGTCAAAGGCAGGCGGCGAACCGTTTGCGAGAAGGGATACTCGTAATCTTCTGGAACCGTGACTTCGGCAACAACCCTGTCAGTTGTGAGTCGCCGTTCGATCTTCTCCTGCGGCGGGACATAAATGGAAACATCGCCTTCGACGACGGTCTGGCAGGCGAGCGCGTACCCCTGGGCAATATCCGCGTCGGTGAGACGCAGGGCGCTTCGGCGTCGGACCGTTCCGCTTGTCACCTGCACCGCACAGCGGCCGCAGCGTCCCTGCCCGCCGCACGGCTGACCGATGTCAATGCCCGCCAGCCGCGCCGCGTCCACGAGCAGGGTCCCTGTGGGAACTTCCACAGAGTCCTGCCGATCGTCGTGGGTGAAGGTGAGGGTGTGGTTCATGAAATTTCATTATGTCGTTGCGAGGAGGGCGGTGGTCGAGTAGCGGTCTTTGCGTATCGAGACCACCGCCCGACGAAGCAATCTCCTGTTACGTGGAGGTTTCCGCATAGGAGGAGATTGCTTTGCTTCGGTCTCGATACGGGCTGATAAAAACGCTCAGCCTTGCTCGACCTCCGCTCGCAATGACATTAATTCAAAACCTGTTTCATAAACGCGGGCAGGTCCACCGCTTCGCGCGGACCGACGCGGACTTCCCAGTCGGGCAGTTCCGCTTCGAGTTCGCCCGAAAGAACGGCGACATGCCCAGGCAGGACGACGCGTTTGCGGTTGACTTTGCTCGCCACGTCGAAGCCTTTGATGGCTTTGGCGATTCGTTCCGCGTCGAATTTGCCCGCCGCCCACGCCGTCAGCACGGACATGCCTTCGGCGTCGGTCACGACCAGCCAGGCGGGAAGACCCGAACCTTCCACTTCGTTGGCGACCGCGAAGTAGGTAATGCTGAAGTTGGTGGTGACCAGCACGGGGCTTTCGGGCTTGGGCGCGTTGATCTCGTACACGCCAGGCTGAACCTGAATCGGTTTCTGCGGGTCGGTGTAGATGTTCTCGCGCAGGACGAGCAGCGGATAGAGCAGTTCGGGCTTGAATTCGCTCAGCACCACGAAGCCCGCGTATTTTGCAATGGCTTGCGCGGCGGCAGCGGCTTCGTCTTTCGCGTCGCAGGGGAAGGCGATGACGGGATACCCCAGCGGACGGAAGTTCTTGAGCGCCAGGCGGCGGACTTGCGTGGAACGCTCCAGCCATTCGCTGAGATTACCCTCACCCCATCCCCTCTCCCCTTGGGAGAGGGGGCAGGGGGTGAGGGAAAGAACCATGTCGTCCACGCCTTTTGCCTGAATCTTTTGCGTCAGATCGGCGAGGTCATCGAGCGAATCGGCTTTGACGGCGAGAGCCGCTTTGCCTTTGGCGAGGTCTGCCAGGGCGTCGGCGTTGGAGGCGTCGGCGGCGTAGAGCAGCGGGGTCTCGCCTCCGCAGGCTGAAAGTCCAGATTGAAGCGCCGCCGCGTCGCCGATGAGGATGAGCGGTCGCTTCGTCACGCCGCGAATCGTTTTGACCGCCGCGCCCAGGTCTGCATCCCCAACCACCGCGAAGCCGTCAATCGTGAAGTCCATGCCCACGTAGTTGACCTTGTAGGCGTCGGCTTCGGCGGCTTTCTTCGCCAGGTCGGGGTCGCTGGCTTTGAAGCGGATGAAAATGCCAGGTTTGTTGTAGAAGGTTTTCTCGTGACGGAAGAGGCAGACTTCGTTGCCCGCCTTGACTTCCGTCCCCGCGCCTTTGAGCGTGACGAGTCGAATCGGCGGCGCGGCGGATTCGGCGAGCTGCTTCTTCGACGCTTCGCTGACGTAGGGGCAGGCGGAGAGTTCGACTTGTTTCGCCGCGAGTTTCATCGCGAAGGCGAGGCAGGTGGGAAAACCGCATTCCTTGCAGTTGGTCTGCGGGAGGAGTTTGTAAATTTGAATGCCGCTTAATGCCATGATAATTCTCCTTTGTGTTGGAAAGTTGGCAGGTTCACAAGTTTGAAGGTTGAAACGTCAACATTCCAACTTGCCAACTTTCAAACTTTCAAACGGTGACGAGTTCGCCAATCGCTTCCTTAATTCGTTTGACCGATTCGGGATGCCTTAACACAACCACATCCGCGCCCGATTCGATGAGCGTCATGGCGGTCAGCGTTTCCCAGTTGATGGCGCGGGCTTTCCAATCGCCCCAGGCTTGCGGCACCCCCTCGCCGACCTTCGCCTCTTTCGTCTTCCACGCTTCGAATCCGGGCGTGACGATCATCGGCGATTGGGTCATGGCGTCGCCCTGCAGCGCGGCGAGCCGCAGACGTTCCATCACCGAGTAGCCGTATTCGATTCCGTAGCCGAGCGCGCCCGTCGTCGGGTCCATCAGGATGCGGTCTTTGGGCATGCCCATGTCGCTGATCAAAATGTTCAACTGCTTCGACAGGTTCACGTCCATCGGCGTGCGTGCCTGCACGAGATGTCCGTTCGCCATGGCGGTGGCGACGATGGTGCGATAATTTTTATCTTCGCAAATTCCCAGCACAAGCCGCTCGCCCTTCGCCGCCTCGGAGAGGGGGACGAGCAGTTCGTTGTCTTTCTCCGCCTGCCCTGGACCCCAGACGATGAGCGGCAATCCCGACGCGCCCAAAACGGATTTGACCGCTTTCACGGCATCTTCGGGACTGTCTTCAACGGTCAATGCCAGGACGATGAGGTCGGCTCCCGCTTCCTCGGCTTTTTTCGCCCATTGAGCGGGATCCGTCATCGCTTCGTCCCAGGCTTCCATCAGCAGCGGCGACCAGTCTTCGGGCTTGCGCGATTTGATTTCGATGGCAATCGCGGGCGGATGCGGGGTCGGCGCTTCGAAGTGCAGGTAGGGCAGGGTGGTTTGACCGCCGACGGTGACGGTTTTGGCGCGCGTCCCCCCCTCTGCGGCTGTCGCGCCGATGACCACCGTGCGGACGCTGCCAGGCCATTTGTCTTTGGGAATTTCGATGGGCATAGTGTCTCCTGTTTCAGGTTCCAGGTTGCAAGTTTTCAGGTTTCAGGTAAGACCTGCTTTTCGTCTTGCTTCGTCTCTTCTTTCAATGAATTGCTCAATGGGCGATTTGCGTTCGGCTTTGATGCCTAAATCTTTGAGTTCTGTTTCATCCCTCGCCGCCATGTGACGCAAAATGTGACGGTACGAAATATATGCCGCAGGATAGATGATGCCGCCCGCGTTGTGCAGCATGTAAGCGATGCGGATGCCTTTGTCCTTCATCATCTGCGCCGCGGCGGTGAGCGGCAGGTCGGGATTCAACTCTGGCACGCCTTCGCTCATGATGTCTTCAGCGGTGAGCGTATCCAGGTCGTCCCGCCCGTACGCCGCGACCAGTTCCTGCTCGCCAATCACGCCGATGCCGTGACCTTCCGCGTCGAGGACGCACATCGCTTCGACGTGATGCTCCAGCAGAAAGCGCGCAATGTCCTTGACGGGCGTATCGTGCTTGCAGGTCGGTACGCCGACAGTCATCAGGTCGCGGACGAGTTTGTTTTCTTTCATGCGTAAAATGCAATGGGACATCCCCAGTGGAATGTCCCATTGTTGTTTGTGTAACCTACTCTCCCTCGCCCGCCTGGTTGCTCAGGTAGTTCTCCAAGCCCATCTGCTCGATCTGGACGCGTTGTTTCTTCGCCCAGTCGTGATGACCCTCTTCCATTTTGAGGATGGTCACCAGCAGGTCGCCCGTGGACTCGTCGCCAACTTCGCTGGCAAGCGTGATGCCCGCGTTGTAGGCTTTGATCGCGCCCAGTTCGGCTTCCTGGTCGTTGCTGACCATTTCCTGCACGTTCTTGCCGATCTTCATCTGGTTGAGTTTGGAAACGACGGGCATTCCCTCGAGGAACAGGATGCGCCCGATGAGCCATTCGGCATGGTGCATCTCGTCAATGGCTTTCTTTTCGATGTCCTTGTGAAGTTTTCCGTAGCCCCAGTTGTCGCACATCTCGGAGTGGACCAGGTACTGGCTGATGGCGGTCAATTCATCCGCCAGAAGATCGTTCAGTACCTTGATCAGTTTTTCGTCGCCTTTCATGTTTTGCTCCTATTCGCTTCGCTCATCGTTACACGTTGAAAAGTTGGCACGTTGGAACGTTCAAACGTACAACCTTCCAACGTGCAAACGCCATTTAGAACATCGGCTCCATTGCCATCGCGGGATGGTTGTGCGCCTCCAGCCAGGCGAGTAATTCTTCCACTGTGGTTACATTTCTCTCGTCTGCGATCTTGTCGAGCAGGTCGGGGTCGCCTTCGCGTTCGCAGACGGCTCTGAATTCATCCTTCATCGTCTCCTTCAGCACCGAGGACATCCACACCACGCGCTTGAAGCCGCCGTCGGCAGAGATGAACTTGGGGCTGATGAGATAGTATTTGCCCACGCCCATCACGCCTGGGGTTTGGAGTCCGCCGCCCGCGATGCCCGCCAGAGTCGAGAAGGTCATGCCTGCGGGCGTCATGGAGGTATCTTCGCGCGAGACGACCATCACGCCGTTGGCTTCGGGGATGAGCATGACGATGCACTCGAAACAGCCGCAAGCCGTCATGGGGTTCTCCATGATGGAGTACATGGAAACTTCCTGCACCACGCCGTGCGAGCCGATCTTGGCGTAATCGTTCGTCCCTTGCCAGTAACCCTTGCGGTCGTCGAGTTGTTTGCCGAGTTTGATGGGTTGGTTGGGACCCGTGGGGTTGATGCTGAACGAGGCTTTGCAGTCCAGCCAGTTGTACGCGCCGCACAGACCGAGCCGTTCGGGCGAGACCACGCAGACATGGTTCGGCGCAAAGGATTGGCACAGCGTGCAGGAGTAGAACTCGTCCACTTTATCGTCGGTCAGGTCGGCGAGACGTTTGTTGCGGTAGTCGTAGGCGGCGCGCGCCTTCTCCAGCCATTCGGCGTGCAGCGTGGGGTCGGTGACAATGGTCACTTCCACCTTGTCCACGATGGCGCCGAAGTCCTCGTGGAAGCGGGCGTGCAGAACCTTGCCGAAGTGTTCGAGATTGAATCCCTTGTCGGCGGCGGCGTTCGAGATGCGGATCCAGGCGATATCGCGCTGACCGACGTGCTGGATTCCGCTCGCGCCGTTGACGAAGTAATGCACCTGCCGTTCCAGCACAGGCTCGAAGTCCTGCTGCATCTGCCGTCCCGCCACTTTGATGACGATGCCCAGGTCCATGTGTCCCTGCGGCTCGACTGCGGAGAAATCGGGACCGATGACTTCGATCTTGCCGTCGGTCACTTCGTCCAGTTTTGCCATGTAGAGATATTCGAAGGCGCGGCTGTGCTTGCCGCCGAACTCCACGCGCAGATCCGCCTTGCGGACGACTTCGCCCTCGAAGGCGGAACCATACGGGACGGGAACGTCCACATTCGAGACCTTGACCTTGACGCCGCGCACCTCGATGCACTTTTGCACCAGCCGCTCGGCGCGCTCGAGGTCGTCCCTGCCTTCGATTTGATTGAACGGCATGGAGACGACATGCTCGTAAGTCGTCACGCCCGTGGGCAGAATCTCTGGAATGACCGTATCCGCGATGACGGGGAAACCGAAGTTGATGGCGCCCGCCGCGGCGGCGTATTTCAGGTCGTCCACTTCGCCGAGGGCAAGGACAAAGGCGAAGACGCGCTCCTTGTTGTAGAGCAGGATTTCGCGCGACTGTCCAGGTTTGAGCCCGCCGAAGGTCAGGGCGGAGCGGGTGGCGAATCCCAACGCGTAAATCGCGGAGATGGTGTCCGTTCCAAACGGGACGGTGTAGGTGTCGTAGCCGAGTTCCACGCCCTCTTCCATCAACTGATGGATGATGCTTCGTCCGTTGACGTTGCCAGAGAGGAAGCACAGAATATTTCGCCGCTGCAACTCGCGCACGATCTTGACCGCGACCTCGTTCGATTTCGCGCAGCCGACGATGGCGGCGAAACCAGGCATGCGGCCGTCCACGAGTTGAATGCCCCACGAGCGCAGTTGAATATCGTCAATGGGACCGTTGAGGCGTCCCTCACCCCCTGCCCCCTCTCCCAGAGGGAGAGGGGATGGGGTGAGGGAATTATCAGGACTCGTAAACGAAGTTCCGCCCGCGAGTTTGAATCCAGGCATGGGTTCAGGTTGAAGTCCGTAAACGAAGCGGATGGCTTCGATGGCTTCTGCGGCGAGAAGCGTCGCCATGCCCGAGTCGAGCGTCTCGCCGAGATAGGGAGTCCATTTTGCAAAAGCGGGAATCGGGTGAAGTAAATCGCGCGCGTATTTCAACACGGGCTGCAGGTCGCCGAGTTTTTCCACCGCTTTGCCCGTCATGCCGAGGATGGTGGGGAGGTAGTAGGCGGTGTTCGGGAACGAGACGGGCGTATCCGCGCCTTTTTCCTTCAGCGCCTTGTTGAGCATGATCTCCGCTTCTGTGACCAGCGCGTTCGCGCCGCGAATGGCTCGGGTGGCAATGTATTTTGACATGGTTAGTCTCCACTTTTATCCTGTCATTGCGAGCGAGCGCTGGTCGAGTAGTGCGAAGCACGTACCGAGACCAAGCGAGCGAAGCAATCTCCGCGTCTCGGGGATTGCTTCGGGTGGTCTCGATACGCCCGAAAATGACGGGCTACTCGACCACCCTCGCAATGACAAAAATAATCTAATCCGCTGTGGCACCGTAAATCGCCTCGCGCTTGACTTCCAGCGGCAGCGCTTCGAGTTCGCGCATTCTCGCGTCGCCGCTGCGACCGAACTTATCCTTCTCCCAGGCGGGCAGACCGAGCGCGGCGCGCTTCTTGTCAATGTGCGCCAGCGCGGCTTCGATCATCTTCTGCGGGTCGGGGATGAACTCCAGTTTGCCGCCATAGAGTTTCTCCCACCCCTCGCTGATGTATTTCAGCACCAAGTCGCTGTCGTTGACTCGGTCGGGCATGCCGCTCACGGGCGACGCGCCGCCGAAAATCACGTACGCGCCCGACGCCACGCAATACGTGGCAATCGCCAGCGCCTTCTCGCTCATCCATTCGGGCGCGAGACCGACGGCGGGAATCTGGTCAATGTCGTCGCCCAGACCGCCGTCCTCCACCATTTGCGTCAGCACGGTCAGGATGCGGGTATTGTCCACGCACGAACCCATGTGCAGAACGGGAGGAATGCCCACCGTCTCGCAGATTTCGCGCAGACCGCTTCCGACCTCGCTCAAGCCTGCTTCGCCCAACATCAGCCCCAACTTCCCCGCCGCGATCGCCCCGCAGCCCGTCTGCACCACCAGCACATCCTGTTTGAGCAATTCTTTGACGACGGTGTTGTGCAGATAATCCTGCGAGGAGCGCGGGTTGTTGCAGCCGACAATCGCCGCCACGCCGCGGATGCGTCCCGACATGATGGCGTCGTTGAGCGGGCGGAAGGAGGCGCGGTACGAACCTCCCAGCATGTAGTTGATGTACTCGTGCGAGAAGCCAGGGATCACGTCCTCTTTGATTTTCGGGATGCGCACCTTGGCGGTCTCGCGGCTCTTGAAATTGTCAATGGCGGTCTTCAGAATTTGCTTGGCGATGGTCAGCGCCTTGTGTTCATCGAACTCGATGTGCGTCGCCCCCGTGATTTTGACCTTCGGCGACGTGGTGATGATTTTCGTGTGGAAGTTTTGCGCCAGTCCTACCAGCGCCTGCATGATGCACTGCACATCCACCACCATCGCTTCGACCGCCCCCGTCATGATCGCCAGTTCCTGATGCAGGAAATTGCCCGCCGCTGGGATGCCCTGCCTCATCAGGATTTCGTTGGCGGTACAGCAAATCCCCGAAAGGTTGACGCCGTTCGCGCCCGCGGCTCTGGCATACTCGATAATCTCGGGGTCCTGCGAAGCCGCCACGATCATCTCGCTCAGGCTGGGTTCGTGACCGTGAACGACCACGTTGACCATGTCTTCTTTAATCACGCCGAGATTGGCTTGTCCCAGAATCGGCGCGGGCGTGCCGAAGAGAATGTCCGAAACGTCGGTGGCGATCATCGAGCCGCCCCAGCCGTCGGCAAGAGCCGTTCGTATCGCATGATTCAAAATGTGCGCGGGGTCCTGGTCGTCGCCGATGTGCGTGCGGTGCAGCGCCTCGACAACTTCGCGGTCCACGCCTCGGGGCCAGACCTTCTGCTCGCGCCACAACTGCTGACGCTTCTTCGGCGCGCGGATGGCGGGAACAACCTCCCCGCGCTGCTGACCGAACTGGGAAATGTAAAGTTCAGCCAGGTCGTTGGCGATCTCTTCGGGCGCGCGCCCCTCGATCTTGATGCCGTACTTCGACGCCACAATCCGCAGTTTCGCCACATCGCGGATGGAATAGCCTTCCGCTTCGCCGTTGGCAGCGGCTTTCAGCAGGAAAGCCATATCCCGCCCGTGATCGGAGTGCGCCGCGCCGCCCGCCGCGATGGCGCGCGTCAGGTTGCGCGCCTGAATCGTATCCAGCGTCGCGCCACACACGCCCGTCTCGCCGCTCTTCGTCAGGCGGCAGGGACCCATCCCGCACTGCTTACAGCACATCCCCGCGCCGCCGATATTGCACGGAACCATATGGTCGGCGCGCGTGAACGCTGTGCCAATACCCAACTCATCCGCGCGGATCAACATCTCCTGCGCGGCGGGGTCGGTCGAATACTCCTTGATTTCGCGTTTCTTGGGCATGTCATCCTCCGCAATTACCAATTACCAATTGCCAATTACCAAGTTTGACAACACACCTTCGGTAATTGGTAATTAGTCATTATTGTTCCTCCGCCTTTACCACCCCCATCCCCGGGCAGGGCCAAAGCGGACGCCCCTGATAGTTCACGCGCTGGGCAAACGCGACGGTATTCTTCACCGTCTCGTAAACGGCGGTGTGACGGAAGGCGCCGTCGTCGTCCACTTTGCGGACCGCGCCGGCGGGTTCCGCGGGAATCGGCAATTCATCCAGATAGCCCGCCTCGCGCAGCCGCGCCTCGATTTGTTCCGCCTTGATCTTCTTGGGGTCGAACGTGACTTCTATAACCTGGAATGCGCTGCTCGCATACACATCCACAACCCCCTCCGTACCCAGTAATATTCGCCTCACCTCCATGACGTGATGATCGCCATAGAGCGCAGGCGCTGCGAAGGTCTTCGTTTGCATACGACACCTCCTCGGGAAAAAGGATGATGACTCGGTGCGAAGACACCTCTAAAGGTCTAGACTCTTCCTAAAGTTTATTCTAGCATCGAGACAATGCCTGATAATTGTGCCTATTGTCATCATAAACTCGGATGAATGTTATAACTGTCCTCCAATTTGAGGATGAATAACCCGATATATTTTGCCCTGTACGTTGTAAGATGAATTTATGAAACTTGCCATCACCGGCAAAGGCGGAGTCGGAAAGACGACGCTCACCGCCCTCCTCGCCCAGACTTATGCAGACGCCTCACGCGACGTTCTGGCTGTGGATGCCGACCCCAGCCCCTGCCTCGCCGGAGCCTTGGGCTTCCCCCCCGAATTGCGTGCCCAACTGCGTCCCATCGCCGAAATGGACGAACTCATCGAAGAGCGCACCGGCGCGAAGCCCGGCACCGTTGGCGGCTTCTTTACCCTCAACCCCCGCGTGGACGACATCCCCGAACGCTTCAGCGTCGTTCATCGCGGCGTGCGCCTGCTGGAAATGGGCTCGGTGGACATCGGCGGCTCGGGCTGTATCTGTCCCGAATCGGCGATGCTGAAGACGCTCTTCACCCATCTGCTCTTCCGCAAGGACGACATCCTCCTGCTCGACATGTACGCCGGTGTCGAACATTTAGGAAGGGCGACAGTTGATTTCGTGGATGCCATGCTCGTCGTCGTCGAACCGACGCGGCGCAGTCTCGGTACAGCCGCGCAGATCAAAAAACTGGCAAATGACATCGGTTTACAGCGGTTGTACCTGGTGGGGAACAAGGTCCGAAATGACGACGAAGCGCAATTCCTTGAACAGGAAACCCCCGATATTCCCCTCATCGGCTGGCTTCCCGCCGATTTGAAAGTTCAGGAAGCGGACCGGCTGGGCATCCCTGTGTATGACCACGTGGAAAGTCTCAAGTTCGCGGTAAAACGAATTGCCGGTGCGCTCAACGAATTAACCAGCGATGAAATCATCGAATGACCCCGTGTTCTATCCGCAATCAGCTCATCGGATTAGAAGACTAGCAGACCAATGACCACAACTATTGCACTTGCCGGCAAAGGCGGCGTGGGCAAAACCACCGTCGCCGCCATGATCATCAAATACCTCGCCCAGAACCAGACGGGCAGCATCCTCGCCATTGACGCCGACCCCTCCTCCAACCTGAACATGGTGCTTGGGCTCGACCTGGAATGGACAGTCGGCGACATTCGTGAAGACATGCTGGAGCAGGTCAAATCATCCCTGGCGCAGGGCGGCGCGGCAATGGGAACACTGCCCGGCGGAGTCAACAAACGCGACTATCTCGAGTATCAGATCCGTTCTTCGCTGGCAGAAGGCTCACGCTTCGACCTGATTGCCATGGGGCGGGGCGAAGGTCCCGGCTGTTATTGCGCCGTCAACCATAACCTGCGCGAAGTGATTGACAGCCTGAGCCGTCACTACGCATATGTGATCATCGATAATGAGGCGGGCATGGAGCACCTCTCCCGCCGCACCACGCGCGACGTCCAACATCTGTTCATCGTCAGCGACCCCACTCAACGCGGACTGGTCGCGGCACAGCGCATAGCCGAAATGCGCAAGGAACTCGATATCAACGTCGAGAACGCGTATCTTATTGTCAACCGCCTGCGCGGAGATATGCCTGCCGAACTCAAAGCCTTCACCGAGAAACTGGACATCCCCCTGCTCGGCACCATCCCCGCAGACGAGGAACTGGCGGAATTCGAGTTTTCCGGCAAGCCGCTGGTCGAGTTGGGCGACGAGTCGCCGGTTTACCGCTCGGTGGAGAAGATGATGGGGCGGACATTGAAATAACGTTTGACATGAGTATTCCCCGTCCGTAAAATATGAATCGTTGCCCGGGTAAATCAGCGACATTCATCGCGCTGTCGCCCGAACCGAGTATCGCGGCATCAGGAGAAAATCATGTCCAATTCGTCCATCTATGATCAGCGTTACCTGGGCGACTATCGAGAACGCCTCTCCGGTTATGAAATTGCAAGATGGGAGGCGCTCGAACATTTCATCACGCGCATATTGAAACTGGGCTGGGCGCGAAAGGTTCTCGATTACGGGGCGGGGAGCGGGCTGCATGTCGGTTTGTGGGAAAAAACGTTTCCCGGCGCCGAATTGCACTTCTGCGATATCAGCCAGGTGGCGATGGAAAAGTTCAAAAACAAATATCCTCGCCATGCCGATTCATATTATCTTGTGCGGGGGAATCAACCGGCCGGGGAACACAACGCCTTTGACGTGGTCGTATCCGTCGAGGTCATGGAACATGTGGACGATCTGGATTTCTATCTGAGCGAAATCGAACGGCTTCTCAAACCGGGCGGCTATTTCGTCTGGACAACGCCCTGCGCCAATCCGTTTTCGATCGAACACATTTACAGCGCTTTGACCGGAGGGATTGTCCAAACCGGGGAAGGCTATAGAAAATGGATATGGGAAGACCCCACCCACTTGAGGCGGCTGCGGAGCAGCGAAATTGCCCAACTCTTAAGGCAAAAGGGTTTTTCGGATGTCCGTTTTCGTTTCCGTTCCCATTTTTTCTCCTTTGTAGCCACCTATCTTCCCACGAACCGCGCGCAGCGTCTGCGAAACAGAATGATGGTTCTGGATTACCTCCTCTTTCGCCGTCTGCCCAATGGTGCCTCGATGATCGGCGGAGCGAAAAAAATCAGCGCTTAATGGGAATCTCCAAAAAAATCCCTACCGCGGATTCACCCTTTTGGGCACATGTCACGGATGGACAAGGAAATCGGTAAAAATCCGTGTACTCTCTGGCAATGATGTGCCTGTCAATCACCCTGCCAGACACGGAAGAGTCGATTTTGAAACGATTACGGTCCGCTGACCGTCTTGAACCCGGCGGCGGTCCATTCCTTGATTCCGCCCGCCATGCTGGTCACCTGCTCGAACCCCGCCGCGAGCAGAATGTCGCGTCCCTGCTGACTGCGGTTGCCGGAGCGACAAACCACCACGATCTCCCGCTCTCTTGGCACTTCGTTCACGCGGGAAGCCAATTCGCCGAGCGGGATCAGCGTCGCGCCGGGGATGTGGCTCTCGACCCACTCGTCCGGTTCGCGCACGTCGAGAATGAACGCCCCTTCATCGCGCAGCGCGGCGGCTTCCGTCACCGAAACCTCGCGCGGCAATGTTTCAGCGGCGGTGTTGGGCCTGTAGAGGAAGGCTCCCGCCAGGACGACAAGGACGATCCCCAATCCAACCCATATCAGGGTCGGGTTGAAGGTCTGTTTTTTGCTTTTCTGGGGGATATTTTTGTGAGACGATTTCCTCTTATTGCTCATTTGAATTTCTCCGTTAGGTGTTCGATTGTATGTTTTTAGAAAACCATTGGCGCAGCGTACGCGCCAAAAATAGACCTTTCAGACACTCCCTAACGATGCGGCAACGCGTTCGAGTTTTGCGCGCGCCTCCTGCGCCACCGCTTCGAGTTCGGAATGCTCGACGATGCTCAGCATCGAAAGGGGGTCCACGATGGACACATTTACAAGCCCTTCCCTCTCCTGTGAAACGGTCACATTGCAGGGAAGTAAAAGCCCAACTTCAGGCGCGGCAGTCAGGGCGCGGTAGGCAAGCGGCGGGTTGCACGCGCCAAGAATTTTGTATGGACGAAAGTCCACGTCGAGTTTTTGCTTCATCGTTTCCTTCACGTCAATGTCGGTCAACACGCCAAAGCCCTCCGCTTTCAGGGCGTTGGTAACTCGCTGGATGGCGGTGGCAAAATCCGTGTTCAGGCGCACGGTCAAGCCGATCGGGGTTCTCTCAGTCATGTGGTTCCTTTTTTGTTTGAATGCCGGTCACGCCGGTGAAACGAACTATCAGGTAAAGCCGCCGCCCGAAGCCAGATATCCGCAGGCGGGACAAACCAACTGCAGGAGCCCGTCGTAATCCAACCTGCCTTCGCCGCACTCCGGACATTTCTGCCCGGGACGCGGAGCGCGGCAGGGTTTGGAACTGGAAACTGTGCGCGGCTTCGGCAACCCGGCTTCACTTCGACGGCTTTTCCGCTTTTTTATGTTCGTCTTCGGCATGACAATACACTGAGTTAGATGCGGAACCCCTCGAAAAGTGACAGGGTTTCCCTAGCAGATCCTCGGCAGCATTTCCCCCGGGAGCATATCCACCAGGCGTGTTCCCCCAATGGCCGTCTTCAACCTGACCTGCGGCTTCCCGGTCCCGATCACCTTCCCAATCACGGCGGCCTCCGCGCCGTGTTTCGTCCTCTTCATCACATCCAACACTTTTCCGGCATCGCCTTCCTTCACAAACGCCACCAATTTCCCCTCGTTCGCCACATACAACGGATCGAACCCCAGCATCTCGCAGGCGGCATGCACCGCAGGCTTGACCGGCAACGACGGCTCGAAAATTTCAATCGTAACGTTCGATTGCCCGGCAACCTCCACCAGTGAAGTTCCCAGCCCGCCGCGTGTCGGGTCGCGCAACACGTGGATTTCACCGGCAGAGATCATCGCCTGCACCAGATGGTTCAGCGGAGCGACATCGCTTTGCAGAGACGTTTCGAATCCCAAATTGTCCCTTGCCGAGAGAACGGCAATGCCGTGATCGCCAATCGTCCCCGAGACGATGATTACATCCCCTTCTTTGGCGTTCGCGCCGGAGATATGGACCCCGTCTGCGATCCTGCCGATGCCGGATGTATTGATGAAGACCTTGTCCGCGCCGCCTCTCTGCACGACCTTCGTATCCCCTGCCGCGATGAAGACCCCCGCCTCCCTGGCAGACTCCTGCATGGATTTCACGATGCGCTGTAATATTTCGAACGACAACCCTTCCTCCAGGACGAAGCCGCAAGTCAATGCAACCGGTACCGCGCCCACCATCGCCAGGTCGTTGACCGTGCCGCACACCGCCAGCCGCCCAATGTCGCCGCCCGGAAAAAACAACGGCGAGACTACGTGCGAATCGGTGGTGACGGCGTAACGCTGACCGTCCATCACGACCACTGCGGAGTCATCCAACGCGCGCGGCGCGGCTTTGCCCAATTCGGGGAGGAAAAGCCGGTTGAGCAGGTCCCGGCTCAAGGTCCCGCCCGAACCGTGACCGAGGATCACCGTATCCGTCGGGCGGATCGGCGCCGGGCACGTCCATCCATCGAAATCGAATTCCGTCATACATTCACCTTGTAAAACCGTCCCGCAGGTTTCACCCACGGGACGACATCGTCCTTCAAACCTGCGGGACGTTGTCGCGATGATAGCGGTAATACGCCGCGCAGGCGCCTTCGGCGGAAACCATCGGCGCGCCGAGCGGGTTTTGCGGCGTGCATTGTTTGCCGTATGCCGCGCACTGCGGCGGCTTCTTCATGCCCTGCAGGATCTCGCCCGCGATACATAACGGCGACTCTTGTGTGACGATCTCGCCAACCGGGAAGCGTTTTTCCGCATCGAACGCTTCGAACTCGGGACGCAATCCCAAGCCGCTGCGCGGGATGACGCCGATGCCGCGCCATTTGCGATCCACAGGCTGGAAGACGGCATTCATCGCTTTCTGCGCGGGTGGGTTGCCCTCGAATGTGACGGCGCGTTCGTAGGCGTTCTCCACCTTTGCCCTGCCCGCCTCCAACTGTTTGACGGCGGCAAGCACGCCGCGCAGCAGGTCAACCGGCTCGAAACCGGTGACCACGATCGGCACGTTGTACTTTTCCGCGATGGGCGGGTACTCGTGATACCCCATCACCGCGCAGACGTGACCCGCGGCAAGGAACGCCTGCACCCGGTTCGTTCTGGACCCGAGGATGGCTTCCATCGCAGGCGGCACGCACACATGCGAAACCAGCACGGAAAAATTTTCGACCCCGCGTTGTTGTGCCTGAAGAACCGCCATGGCGTTCGGCGGGGCGGTCGTCTCGAAACCGATGGCAAAGAAGACCACCTGCTTTTCGGGGTTTGCCTCGGCAATCCGAACCGCCTCCAGCGGGGAATACACCACGCGCACGTCGCCGCCTTTGGCGCGCACCGTGAACAGGTCCGCGCTGGAGCCGGGCACGCGCAGCATGTCGCCGTAGGAGGCGAAGATCGCATCGGGGCGGGAGGCGATCGCCAGCGCCTTGTCGATCTGCTCCAACGGCGTGACGCAGACCGGGCAACCCGGTCCGTGGACGAGCTCGATGCCGCCGGGGAGCATCTCGTCGAGTCCGTGATGCAGAAAGGCGTGTGTCTGCCCGCCGCAGATCTCCATCAGCACCCACGGGCGCGTGGTTATTTTGCCGATCTCAGCCAGCAGGGCTTTGACCTTTGCCGGGTCGCGGAATTCGTCAAGGTATTTCATTTTCGAAATCAGCCACTTCCCTGATCAACTTCAACGTTTCCTGCGCTTCCTCCTCGTCCATCAGACTGATGGCGAAGCCCACGTGGATCAGGACGTACTGTCCCACCTGCGCTTCAGGGACGTAATCGAGGCACACTTCGCGCGTCACGCCGCCGAAATCCACCATGCCCATGAGGAGCGAGCCTTCGTGTTTGATTTCTGTGATTTTTCCGGGAATACTAAGACACATAGGTACCTCCGATGTCATTGCGTGTGGAGCGAAGCACTCCCCTGGTCAAATGGGGGATGGCTTGTTCGCTCACTGACGTTCGCTCCTTGCAATGACAGCATTTGCGATAACCGCCTGACCCAGCGCCAGACCGCCGTCGTTGGCAGGGGTCAACCGATGCGTGAATACGACAAAATCATTGTCCAACAAAGCCGCACGCGTCGAATTCAACAAGACCAGGTTTTGCCAGACGCCGCCCGAAAGAGCCACTTCGTTGATGCCGGTTTGTTCGCGGATACGTTTGCTCACCTCCACAGCCATTTTACAGACCGTGCGGTGGAAACGCGCGCCGATCCAACTTGCCGATTCGTTCCGCCGAACATCCTCAATGATATGACGGAGCAATTCGCCAAGGCGGATGACATCTTCCTCGATTTCGAATGGATACGGGCTCGCGGCGCCCAGCGCAGACTTCGACAACACCTCCAGTTCCATTGCCGCCTGCGCTTCATACGTGACTTCATTCCTGATTCCCGCCAACGCCGCGACCGCGTCGAACAGGCGTCCCATGCTGGACGTCTCCGGCGCGTTGATCTTCTTATGAATTTGTTTGCGGACGATATCTATCAATGGCGCATCAACCTGCTTCAGGAACGGCAGGTCGTCCACCTTCACCCCCAGCGCCTCGGCATACCCGACTGCGATCCGCCAGGGGTTGCGCGTGGCGGCATCCCCGCCGGGGAGCGGCAGATATTCGAGGTGGGCGACCCGCTCGAAGTCGGCGTAGGAGGCGAGCAATACTTCCCCGCCCCAGATTTTGCCGTCGGTCCCGTAGCCGGTGCCGTCGAAGGAAAGCCCGATCACCCTGCGGTCGGTCGAGCCGTTATCCGCCATGCACGCCGCAAGATGGGCGTGGTGGTGCTGCACGGCGATGCGCGGAATGTCCGTCTGTTTCTCTGCGTAGCGGGTCGTGAAATAGCCGGGGTGCATGTCGTGCGCGATCCATTGCGGCTCGATGCGAAACAGGCGGCTGAGATGCGCGACGCCCTGTTCGAACGATTCGTAGACTTCGGCGTTTTCCATATCGCCGATGTGCTGACTGAGAAAGGCGTACCGATCACGCGTCAGGCAGAAGGTGTTCTTGAGTTCGCCGCCCACGGCAAGAATGGGTGCGGTCTCGAATGGCAGTCGAACCGGGTACGGGGCGTATCCGCGGCTCCGGCGAAGAAAGACCGTGGACAATGGACGATTGACCGTGACCTCATGGAATCGGTCTTCGGTCTTCGGTTCATGATCGACCCTCACCACCGAATCGTCGCAGCGAATGTGAATCTCCCGGTCATGGATGAGGAACGCGTCTGCCAGCGGCGCAAGGCGTTCGAGCGCGTCCAGATTATCGGTGGCAATGGGTTCCTCACTGAAGTTGCCGCTCGTCATCACCAGCACCGTCGGGGCGGGTTCGCGTCCCAGCACCGGGTCGGTTGGGTTGAGCAGTACGTGATGCAGGGGCGTGTACGGGAGCATGACGCCCAGCGTATCCATTCCCGGCGCAACCGCCTCGGGGATGCCCGCTCCCGATTTTTTGGTCAATAACACAATCGGCTTGTCTTTGCCGGTCAACAGACTGCGTTCCGCCTCGCCGACCTCGCAATACCGGAACACGACAGAGAGGTCCGCCATCATCAAGGCGAACGGTTTGCCGACCCTGCCCTTTCTGCGACGCAATTCTTCGACCGCCTGCGCGTTAAGCGCATCACAGGCGAGATGGAAACCGCCCAGCCCCTTCACGGCAACGATCCTGCCCTCTCGCAGGAGTCGGCGCGCGGTCAGTATCGCAGGGAGTCGCAGATCGATATTCGAAAGGGTGGCTTCGTCATTCAATGCATAGCGCAGTTGAACGACCGGTCCGCATTCGGGACAGGCGATGGGTTGCGCGTGGAAGCGCCGGTTTAGCGGGTCTTCGTACTCCCGCCGGCAGGAGTCGCACATCGGGAAGTCCGCCATCGTTGTGGCGGGACGGTCATACGGCAGGTCTTTGATGATCGTAAAGCGCGGTCCGCAGTTGGTGCAGTTGATGAACGGATAGAGATAACGATGGTTCTCGAAATCGAACAACTCGCGTTCACAGTCCGGGCAGATGGCGACATCCGGCGAAACCGGTTGGAAGGCGCCTTCGACACGCGTCGAATGCCGGATTTCGAAAGCCGTCAAGCCTTCCACCGATTCATCCCACACCGATATACGGTCCAGGCGCGCAAGAGGCGGCATGTCGGTGGACAGCGCCTTGATGAACTCTTCGACGTTCGTCGTGTCGCCTTCGACCCGTATCTCCACACCGGCAGACGTATTGCACACCCAACCGCGCAACGCAAGGCGGTTTGCCAGCCCGTACACGAACGGACGGAACCCCACACCCTGTACAACGCCGTTCACATGGATGTGCTTTGCAATCGGCATGCCTACTCTTTTTTGTCTTTCACCTGCCGCACCAGCCACTCCGCCCAGGCGTTCACTCCCTCGCCCGTCTTGCACGAAAGCAGAAACGTGATCACACCCGGATTCAACACCTCCACCCCGCGTTTGAAGTACTCCAGATCAAACGGGACATGGGGCAGGAGGTCTATTTTGTTGACGATGAGCGCCTGCACGCCGCGGTACATGCCGGGATATTTATACGGCTTGTCGTCCCCTTCCGGGATGGAGGCGATCAACACGTTCAGATGTGTGCCAATTTGAAAGTTCGCCGGGCAGATGAGATTGCCCACATTCTCGACCAACACCAGGTCCAGCTCTGCCAACGGCAGGGCAATCAACGCGTCGGCAAGCATTGCCGCGTCGAGGTGACAATCGCCGCCTGTGTTGATTTGCACGGCGGGAAGCCCCGCCGCGGCGGCTCTGTCCGCGTCGATGGAGGAGGCGAGATCGCCCTCCACCACGCCCAAACGCAGGCGTCCGTTTAGAGATTCGAGTGTTTTGAGGATCAAGCTGGTCTTGCCTGCGCCGGGCGAAGCCATGATGTTGATCGCATACAAGCCTGCCCGATCCAGCGTTTCGCGGTTGCGCGCCGCCATGCGGTCGTTGGCGGAAAGGATTTTTTCTACGACAGGAACTCGTGTGGTCATGGCTCTCCAAAATGGATGTCATTGCGAACGAAGTGAAGCGTCGTATGGCTCTGGGCGGAACAATCACCGCCTACTCGACCCTCCGCTCGCAGCGACATGATTCATTCAACGTCAATGCTATCCACCCGAAACTCGTCGCCTTTCGTGATGCGAACGGAAAGGCTCGAACAAGCCGGACAGGCGAACGTGACATCGTCCGGCTGGAAGATGTGCCCGCAGGCGCGGCAGGTCATCTCGCCGGGGATGCGTTGGAAATGAAGCGTTGCGCCCTGGGCAATCGTCCCCTCTGCAATCGCATCCCAATAGAACTGCACCGAATCGTCCACAATCGAAGAGAACCGACCGATGACCAGGTTGATAGCGGTGATCCGTTTCGCATCCGCTTTTTGCGCGTGCCGCAGGGAAATATCCAAAATGCTTTGCGTGACAGCCAGTTCGTGCATCGTTACCGCTTCCATTAAACAACGGTTCGAGGCGGGACAAAAAGTGAATAAAGTCATCCGCTTTGTGGATAACTTTCCTCCGATTTATGGGGCTGGTTCGAGCCGCCTGCGCCAAGTAGGGTAAAATCTCCCAATCGCACGGGAGCATGTTCCCTTCGGCGCTCTTCGAACAAGGATTTTCACATGCCATTCGATCAATCATCGGGAAGCCCGCATCATTTTCTCGCCCGACTCGCCGGCGGCTGGGCAGGATCGTCCAAACTCTGGCTGGAACCGGGCAAACTCGCCAATGAAGCGCCTCTCATCGGCAACATCCAACTGATCTTGGACGGGCGGTTCGCATTGTTTCTTTATCAATCCTCCATCGAAGGCGAGGCGCAGCATGGCATGTTCACTTTCGGCTACAACACCACACTGGAACGCTACGAAGCCTCCTGGGTGGATTCGTTCCACAACAACACCGCCATCATGTTCTGCACGGGGAAAGCCACCGACAACGGCTTCTCCGTCCTCGGCAGTTACCCCGATCCCACTGGCGGACCGGACTGGGGCTGGCGTACCGAAGTTGAATTGATCGATGAAGACCACTTGACCATCACCGCCTACAACATCCATCCCGAATACGGCGAGGCCAAAGCGACGGAAGCGATATTGACGAGAGTGAAAAAATAAGGGAACCTTGTCGTTGCGGGCACAGGCGAAGCAACCTCCTTCAAACAGAAGCATGATTGTTATCAGGAGATTGCTGTGGACTTCCTCGCGACGACAGGTACGAACGAGGTTAAATCATGACAACTCCAAACTACGAATACTACGGCTTGATGGTCAGGTACTGGGACCTGTTGCGCGGTGACACGTCCAACTGGGATGATCGTTTCTTCTTCCTCAACGTCATCAGGAAATCCGGTCAGCCCGCATTGGACATCGGTTGTGCAGCGGGACGCCTATTGATCGATTATCTCGCGCAAGGCATCGACATCGACGGCGTGGACATTTCACCTGAAATGATCTCATTATGCAGACTCAATGCGGAGAAAAAAGGTCTTAAGCCGAACCTGTACGTCCAAGGCATGAACGAGTTGAACCTGCCACGCAAATACAAGACCATCCTTGTCCCTTCGAGTTCATTGCAATTGTTGCTCGAGCCCGGTCAACCCTTGCAGGCGCTGAAACGCTTTTACGATCATCTCGAAACGGGTGGCATATTCGCAACACCGTTCATGACACTCTGGAGGGAAGGGGATCCGCTCGAGGGAGATTTCGTTCGGGAGGCAACACGCCCCGAAGATGGCGCGACGGTCCGGCGAACGAGCTGGTGGCGTTTCAACCCCAAAACGAACATGGAAGATACGCGCGATACCTATGAAGTCATCAGGGACGGGTTGGTCATCGAAACCGAAGTCCATGAGCAGGCACCCGCCACACTTTCCTACACCCAGGCGGAAGCCGTCGCACTCTTTGAGCAGGCGGGCTTCAAGAATATTCAAGTCTACAGCGAGTTTACGTTCGAGCCTGTCAAACCAGCCGATACCGTCTTTTCTGTTACAGGGATCAAACCATGAACCTGCTCATCATCGGCGGGACGCGCTTTCTCGGACGTCACCTCGTGGACTCTGCCATCGCGCGCGGAAACACGGTCACGCTTTTCAACCGCGGCAAGTCGAACCCGGACCTGTTTCCACACCTTGAGACGATCCATGGCGACCGCGAACATGACATTGCAAAGTTGTCGGGGTGCACATGGGACGCGGTCATAGACACTTGCGGGTATGTGCCGCGCATCGTCCGCGTATCAGCTGTCGGCTTGGAAAGAAGCGTTGGTCGTTATGTCTTCATCTCATCCATTTCGGCGTATGATGATGCCATTTTCAGAAAGACCGGCATTAATGAATCGGATCCTGTCGGTAAATTGAAGGATGAATCTGTGGAAGAAATCACGGGCGAGACGTACGGTCCGCTCAAGGCGCTGTGCGAGAAAACGATATTGGACCTGTACGGCGAGCGCGGGCTGGTCGTGCGTCCGGGTCTCATCGTCGGTCCCGACGACCCAACGGACCGTTTCACCTATTGGCCCGTGCGCATCGCCCGCGGCGGGAAAGTACTTGCGCCTGAAAAACCCGAGGTGCCAATTCAGATCATCGACGTGCGTGATTTGTCCGAATTCATCATCAAGCTGATCGAAACGGACGCATCGGGAATCTATAATGCAACGGGACCCGACCACGAATTGACATTGGGCACGATGCTCGAAACATGCAAACAGGTGAGCGGAAGCGACGCGTCCATCCATTGGGCGTCGGTTGAATTTTTGAAACAACACAACGTCCAGGAATGGAGCGACATGCCCGTGTGGGTCCCCGATAATGAAGAGAACGCGGGTTTCTCGCGCGTGGATGTATCCAAGGGCGTCAGGGCAGGTTTGATGTTTCGTCCGTTGGAGGATACTGTGCGCGACACGCTCACATGGGCGAATGCCCGTCCTGCTGATCACGAATGGCGTGCAGGATTAAGATCAGACAGAGAGCAGGAATTGTTGCGTCTGCTGAATCAATAAACAAGGAAATATTCCTGAATGAAAACCCAACGCACAGCACAATTCCTTTTTGTGTTCACCCTTCTATTGTCCGCCTGCGCCAGACAAACGCAACCCGTTCTCCCGACCGCCACCCTTCCGCCTTCCGCCCCAACCAGCGCGCTGCCGACCGAAACGCCCACGGATATTCCCACTGCCATTCCAACCGAACCCCTCGCCAGCGCCGACCCCACCCTCTTCGGCGCCCTCGCCAAAAGCGAGATCAACCCGCTGGCAGGCAAGATCCATGAAGCCATCTTTATCAAGGTCATGGACAGCTTCGTTGCCAGTGAGGACATCATCGAATACCAGATCGTCGCCTCCGAGGTCTTCCCCGCCAGCGACGGGACGTTCATTGCCGAGATCTACTACAACGTCCGTACCACAGACCCCGCCTGGCTGGCGGACGGCGGCGTCCAGGCTGACGACGACTGGATCCAAAACAAATGCAACCGTTTCGACTTCGTCAACACCGAGACGGAATTCCAACTCAGGAACCGCAGGACCTGCAATTGATGTTCAAAAAGATCCTCATTGCCAACCGCGGCGAGATCGCCGTCCGCATCCTGCGCGCCTGCAGGGAAATGGGCATCCGCACCGTCGCCGTGTACTCCGACGCCGACAAGGAAGCCGCGCACGCGCAACTCGCCGACGAGGCGGTGTACATCGGCGCGGCATCGCCGAAGGAATCCTATTTGAAAGCGGATGCCTTGCTCCAAGCCGCCCTCTCCTCCGGGGCGGACGCCGTCCACCCGGGTTATGGATTCCTCTCGGAGAACGCCTCCTTCGCCGGGATGGTCGAATCAGCGCAATTGACCTTCATCGGCCCCTCAGCCGCTTCCATCCGCGCCATGGGCGATAAAGCGGAATCCAAGATTCGGATGAAAGAAGCAGGCGTCCCGACGGTGCCCGGAGCCGAAGGCTTGGAGTCCATCTACGCATTCGAAAAAGCCGCGGATGAGATCGGCTATCCCATCCTCGTCAAAGCCTCGGCGGGCGGCGGCGGCAAGGGGATGCGCATCGTCTGGGACGCGAACGACCTGCCCGAAGAGGTCGACGCGGCGCGCCGCGAAGCGCTGCATGCCTTCGGCGATGAACGTTTGCTGATTGAGAAATACATCCCGGACGCGCATCACATCGAGTTCCAGGTCTTCGGCGACAAACACGGACATCTTGTCCACCTGTTCGAGCGCGAGTGTTCCGTCCAGCGTCGTCACCAAAAGATCATCGAAGAGACGCCGTCGCCGCTGCTCACGCCGGAGTTGCGCAAGCAAATGGGCGACGCCGCCGTCAGAGCGGCAAAGGCGGTTGGCTATTACAATGCGGGAACCATCGAGTTTATTTTCGACCCTTCTTCATCTATGTTCTACTTTCTGGAAATGAACACCCGCCTGCAGGTGGAACACCCCGTCACCGAACTCACAACGGGGCTCGATCTCGTCCAATGGCAGATTCGCGTCGCGGCGGGGGAGCCTTTCCCTTATGCGCAGGAGCAACTTTCCCCGCGTGGACATGCCATCGAATGCCGCGTCTACGCCGAAGACCCCGCCAACGGATTCCTGCCCAGCACGGGCAAACTCCTGCAATTCGTCGAACCGCGCGGACCCGGCATTCGAGTCGACTCCGGCTTTCGCGCGGGCGATACCGTGACTCATTTCTACGACCCCATGCTGGCGAAGTTGATCGTCCATGCCGAGAACCGGGAGACTGCCATAAAAAAGATGGGAGCCGCCTTGCGTGAATTCGTGGTTCATGGCGTTGTCACGAATATTGATTTTCTGCAGGATGTGATGTCCCATCCCGATTTTTCGAACGGCAAAGTATCCACAAGATGGGTGGAAACCCATTTCAACTGGTTGCCGACATCCGAGCCGTCGTTCGATGCGCTCGTTGCCGTGTCGCTTGCCAGCCTGTCAATGAATGCCGTCAATCGAAAGCCGGGAATCGTACATGAACACGATCCCTACAGTCCGTGGAAGACGGTGAACGGGTTTCGGATTTAAGGCTCCCCCGTTCCTGGCGGAATGACCGGCAGGCTTGCCATCTCGAGCCACCGATTTGCCCTTCGGGCACGCTGTCACGACTCTTTCTTGTCCTGTTCCTGCCTGCGCAATTTCTGTTTCTCAGCCTGTTCCTGTTCGAGTTTCCGTTGCTCCTGCCGGCGCAGGATTTGTTTTTGTTCCTGCTCCTGTTCGAGTTTCAAGCGTTCCTGCCGGCGCAAAATTTGCTTCTGTTCCTGTTCTTTCTCGAGTTTCAGGCGTTCCTGTTGGCGCTGTACCCGTTGCTTTTCCTGCTCCTCTTCCAGTTCCTGTCGTTTTTGCTTGCGCTGTTCCATTTCTTCCTGTTGTTTTTGGGTCATTCAATCTCCTCTTTGATCCCTGCAAATTTGATTTCAGCGTTGTTTTCCCCACTGGTCCAACTTGCCCTATCTCATTCAATATCGCACGGTTTGGCTGGTTTTACGGAAAGGCTTATCGGCGCAGATACAATCGAACCAGTTTGCATATTTGGAATTATACCCTCTTGAATTCCACCACCTGCTAAAATTCCAGGGACGGCCTTCCCCTCAAGCCGTCCCTTTTATCAAGTACCACTTACCACCCACTACAGTTTCGCAAACCGACTCACCACCTTCGCCGCGCTGGGCGGACGATCCATCGCGCCGCCCTGATGGATCAAGATGGACGTGCCTTCTTTCGCGTACTGCAATGCCACATACGCCTGCCCCGTGATGAAGCGCGCGTTGTCAATCGCACACGAAGTGACCCAGCCGATGCGCTCGCCGCTGGTATTGACCACCGGATCGCCGTTGTGCGCCATGCGCGTGCGCTGCTCATCGAACGTGAAGCGCACCACCACGCCCTTGCGTTCCTTTTCCCGCGCCACATAGGCTTCGCGCCCGATGAACCACGGCTTATAGACCTTCACATACGAACCGAATCCACCTTCCGCCACCCCCAGATCGCGCTCGCCGAACTTGCCCGAGCCCAATCCCATCTCATGACCGTAGAGCGGCAGCCCCGCCTCCGTCCGCAGCGAATCGCGCGCCCCCAGCCCAATCGGTTTGACGCCAAACGGCTCGCCTGCCTTCAACACCGCGTTCCAGAACTCCACCGCGCGGTCGGGATGAACGAACAACTCGAACGCCATCTTCTCGCCCGTGTAGCCTGTGCGCGAGATAATCAAATCGAATCCGCCCACCACCGCGTCGCACAACTCCGTCCGCTTCAACTTCATAATGCGCGCCCGCGTCTCCTCATCCACCCCCATTGCCAGCAAAATATCGCGGCTGCGCGGACCCTGCAAGGCAATATCCACCCGCATATCCTCTCCCGCCTTCGGGTCGCGCAGGTTGCGGATTTCGGCGTTGTAGCCATATGTCCGCGCGAACGGACGCGCATGGTCAATCCGCACCTTGCCATCGCGCACGCTTTCCAGCCACGTACGATCCTTGTCGTCGTTCGAGGCGTTCACCACCACGAGGTAATTGTCCCAATCGCGGCGGTACACCAGCGTATCGTCCACCACATCCGCCTCGGGAGTTAGAAAGTGCGTATAAAGGCTTTCGCCGGGATACAGCCCGCCGCAATCGTTGCCGCACACTGCATCCAGAAACGACGCCGCGTCCGCCCCGCGCACATCATACACACCCATGTGACTCACGTCGAACAGCCCCGCCGCCTGCCGCGTCGCCAGATGCTCCTCAAAAATGGACGTGTACACCACCGGCATTTCCCAGCCTGCAAACGGGACCATCCTGCCGCCGAGGTCTCGATGAACCTGATTCAAACGAGTCCGTTTTAACTCGCCTTCAGCCGGCTCCACCCACTCGAAGGGCGGCAGCGGCTCTTTCTGGACGTTTCGACTTGGCTCGCCGATAAACCAGGGTTTCTCTTCCCCTTGACTCCCTCCCCTTTGGGAAGAGGGCTGGGGTGAGGATGCGATCGCCTTCTTCTTTTTCACATCCGCCACCACGAACGGACCCGGCATCCTCTTGGCGCTGAAATCTTTTTCCTGGTTCAGGTTGAACGACACGTACCCGTCCGAAAGGTCGCGCAGCCACGTTCCCACGATGCCCGCCTTCGCCGCGGGGACCTGCAGGTAATAATCGCCCATATCCACGCAGGTGAGCATGCCCTTAATGGTTCCCTTCGGAGTCGCGATGGTTGTCGCTTGTGACTCGCCTGCCTTCAACGCGCTCAAGTCGGACGACACAGCGTAATCGAGCATCTGCCGCACGCGATGACCTGTCAACTCGAAGACGCCGCTCGTTGACTTGTCGTCAATGAAATAAAAGTGAGGGTAGCCGCTCTTTTTATACTTAAAGTCAATTCCTGCCGTCTCTGCCAGCTTTCTAACCTTTACACGTGCGGCGTTCAATAGATTGAAATCCAGTTTTGCTCTCCTCATCCGCCCATGACGCGGCGTATCCACCGAATGAGGCGCGCACGCCAGCAGAACATCCGCGATGATATTTGCCAGCTGGCGGCTCTTTTTCTCGTCGAAGCCGCGCTGGGTGATCCACGGTGTGCCGAGGCGGATGCCGCTTGGGTCGGCGGAATTCTTATCGCCGGGGATGGTGTTGCGATTGACCACAATTCCCACAATGTCGAGAATCCGCGCCGCCTGATCGCCGCTGAGGGATGTGCCGTCCTCGCCTTTGACGGTGGTGCAATCCACGTTCAGCATGTGACAGTCCGTGCCGCCGAAGGGGATTCGCAGTCCGCGCTTCTGGAACTGGTCTGCCATGGCTTGCGCGTTGGCAATGGTCTGCGCTTGCAGTTTCTTGAACTGTTTGGTGCGAGCCAGTTTGAAAGTCAGCGCAAGAGCCGCAAACACGTTGACGTGCGGTCCGCCCTGTTCGCCGGGGAAGACGGCTTTGTCGAGTTTTCTGGCGATGTCGGCTTGGGTGGTCAACAGCACCGCCCCGCGCGGACCGTCGAGCGACTTGTGCGTGGTGGACATGACCACGTCGGCAATGCCAATCGGCGAGGGGACGACTCCCGCCGCCACCAGCCCGCCGATGTGCGAAATATCCGCCAGGAAGTACGCGCCGACTTCGTCTGCAATCTCGCGGAACTTCTTCCAATCGGGCACCCACGAGTACGAGGAGTAGCCGGCGATGATCAGTTTCGGTTTGTGCTCCAGCGCCAGTGCGCGGATGGCGTCGTAGTTCAGCCGTTCGTCCGCATCCACGGTGTAATGCACCGCCTTGAACCATTTGCCGCTGCGATTCACCGACGAACCGTGCGAGAGGTGACCGCCGTGCAGGAGGTTGAGTCCCATGATGGTTTCGCCCAGGGGAATCAACGCCTGATAGACCGCATTATTGGCGGGTGCGCCCGAAAGCGCCTGCACGTTGACGTAAATCTGGTCGGCGGTGTAGCCGTTGGCGGCAAACACCTCTGCCGCGCGCCGCCGCGCCAGCGCTTCGACAAGGTCGGCATATTCCACGCCCTTGTAGTAGCGCGGGTCGCCGTGACGGCGGTAATGAGTCAAACGCGCCGGATAGTCGAGAATCTCTTCTTCGGACATCCAGCGCATCTCTTCATCGGGGTAGCCTTCGGCGTAGATGTTTTGGAAGGCAGAAGCCAGCGCCTTGCGCACCGCCATCGGCGCGGTGGATTCGCTGGGGATGAGAATCAACTTGCGGGCTTGCCTTTCCGCCTCGAGTTGAGTCAGATCGAATACATCGGGGTCGAGTTCGGCCAGTTTGCCGCGGAAAAGGTAGTCAGACATTTTTAGTCTCCTAGTCGGTAGTCGGGTAGTTGAGAGTCATATAGTCAAATAGTCGGATAGTGATCAACAGACTATAGGACTATCCGACCATGAGACGATGAAACTAATGCGAATTGTAGGACGGGAGAGTAGAAGGGTCAAGTGAGAAATGACATATCGTCATCCGACTTTTCCTCTGCTGGAGGGGAAATAACACGCATCGGAGTGCAATGGCGATGGGAACCGCATTCCCGGTGGAGACGGTGTAAAGGCTGGATGGGAAATCGACACGCTCATGATAATCGGGGGCTGGCGGCGGGTGTAATTGTAGAAGCGTCGTCCGGAGATCAATCTCCGGGCTATTCGTACGAAATCCGTTCAAGCGGACTGAATAGCCGGGGGGTAGCCGTCCTCAGACGGCTTTGGATGAGACCGCCCGGACATTCATGTCGGGGCGGGAGGACCACATCTGTCACGCCGTTTGGCGGCGGTGTTGTTTGTGTTTGTACATCGCTTTGTCTGCCTGCGCCAGCAGTTCTTCCATCGTGATGGTGGAATCGGACGGGACGCGAATAACGCCCAGGCTGAAGGTGATGGTTGCCTGCCCCGCCTGACGGTTGTAGGCGCCCACGTTTTCTTGCAGGTGCTGGCGCATGGCTTCCACGTCACTTTCGGCGGCATCTGCCATGAGGACGACGAATTCGTCGCCGCCCAGCCGCCCGATGATGTCGGATTCGCGAAAGGTTTCGGTGAGGATGCGGGAAAAGCGCAGGATGAGGGCATCGCCAGCCGCGTGGCCCAGGGTGTCGTTGAGGTGTTTGAGGCTGTCGAGGTCGATGTAGAGCAGGCAGAGGGAGTAGCCGACGCGGCGGGCGAATTTCATCAGCCCGGTGGCAAGGACCATGAAACCGCGGCGGTTGTTGAGTCCGGTCAGGTTGTCGGTGAGGGAGAGGCTGCGCAGGCGTTCGTTGGCTTCTTCCAGTTCGGTCACTTTTTCGTAGAGTTTGTTGGCAAGCACCTGGAGGTGTTCACGCTGGAGTTGACCGGTTTGCGGCAGGCGGGTGGGCGTTGCGGGGCGTTTGAGGGTGTCGTTGACGACGCGCAGGATTTCGTGCGGTTCGCTGGGTTTACGGAGGATATGGTGGATGCCGCTTGCCCGCGCCAGACGGTGGATTTCGCTGTCATCGTAATTGGCGGTGTGGAAGACGACCGGTACGGTGGCGAGCAGAGGGTCGGCTCGCAGGCGGCGTGCCAGGGTGAAGCCGTCCATGTTGGGCATGAAAATGTCGGTGATGACCAGGTCGGGGAGTTGGGCGCGGGCGATTTCGAGCGCTTCGGCGCCGTTGGTGGCTTCAAGAATGTGGTGACCAAAGTTCCCCAACAGGGCAACGTAAATGTTGCGGTCTATTGTGTTGGTGTCTACGACGAGAATCGTTGCCATTCCGCTTGTTTTCCTTCTCTGAGAGGAGCGTGTAGGTATGGGATGTGAAAAATCATAGCATAATTCTGCCGCCGATTCGGGCAGGCTCTCTCCCCCCTTTCGATTTTATCAGGAATTTGTTTATGCAAATTCTGGGTTATTCGCCAAAGGGGAATTGATTTAGCATTTCCCAGCGTTCTTCTGCTGTTTGTACGGTCCATTCGAAGCGGTTGACGGTAAAGGTGATGGGTTCTCTGGCGCCAAAGGTGGGGTCTTTGATACGCGTGGAACGGTCTTCGGGGAGTTCGACGATTTTGATGTGGGGGAGCCAGTTTTGCGACTGATAGGGGTAACTTTCATAGCCCATTGCGGTGGCGATTTTGCCGAGGTCGTTGTACATTTTTTCCAGCGCGGCGTTTCGTTCTGCCAGGAGCCACAATCTACCCTGTTGGTTATTGACGTTCATGCGGGCAATGTTTTTCACGGTAATTTCAAACGGTTTCATCTGGCGGGCGTATTCTGCGAGGCGTTTTTTCAGTGCGTCGAAGTCTGCCACATTGCGGATTGCCTGTACCGTCAGGTGCAGGTCAATAATGGGCGTTCCATCGGTGACTTTGGCGGTCTCTTCCGAAAGTTTGAACAGGCAGGAATACGCCTCGCTTTCGGGACGGATGATGATGAATGTGGCTTTGCCGTTTGTGCTGGATGTTTGCATGCGTTCGATTTCCTTGAGTCTGTTCTTGTACAGGTCAATGTGCGCCTCGACGTCGTTTCTTCCAATGCCGTAATTCCATGCCAGCAGACCGCGGTGCTGGTCGCTTTGCCAAACGACGCGGATCATCTCTTGTAATTCCGCCAGGCTGCTGTTCAGCGAGACGATTTTGAATTCATCGCCGGCGCGTTCCGAGCGGAAGACGAAAAAGCCTTCCTTTTTGGGGAAACGCGTGACCAACAGGTTCGAAAAGCGTTTGAGGTCCTGATCGATGGCGGCGCTGCCATAGCGGATGTTCCCTTCGTGCATGTTGAGCATATCCGTCAGCGCCACACCTTGAATGGTCTTGTTTTCCAAATACCATTTGGCTCCCAGGCCGTTGAGGGTGCCGGTCAAATACTCCTTGGTGACTACGCTTTCGGCAATGTTTTGGGTGATTTGCACCTGGTTGATGGCTTGTTGCCGCAGTGCTGCAGGTAGGTTCAGTGATTGAATTTTATCCACAAGGATCGCATAGGGCATGTTAAACTCATTCCAACTTTGATGCCCATTGTTTTCCTCTATGCGTCTTGGGATTTCGGAATGACTCTCGATGATGGTCTGCCGCAAGACCACCGGGCGGTACTTCTTCCTCCGTTTCTGAAGTTCGTTTTCGGCTTCGGTTTCGGTGATCCCCACGCCGTAATCCCAGGTGAGAAGCGAGTCAAACTCCTGCCTGTGATACAGGCGGGCGAGCAGGGTATTCATTTCCCTGGGGGTCTTGGTCGTTGAAATGATGCGAAACTCGTCGCTGCCCGGCGAGCGGCGTACGAAATCGCCCGTATCGAGGCTGAAAACGGACATGAACTGGAACGCTAGTTTGCGCAGTTCTGCATCCACCACCAGCGCCCCATAGACTTTGTTCGCCTGGCGCAGGTCGTAAATATCCACTTTTGCCATCCCTCGCACCTGATCGGGAGGAATCAGCCATTTCTCGGCACGGGTGTTCAGGGCATGGGTAATCGTATCGTAAAGCGCCAGGCTCTTGGCATTTTTCAACGCCACAGAGACCAGGCGCTTCAATTCCTGAATCTGGCTTTCGCTGATGGGCAACGCCTGAAAGAGATTTTCCAGTTCCTTGAAGGCTTGCAGAAAAACCTTCAGTTCGTTATCCATGATCGCTTTGCATCTGCCGCCGTTTCGACAGGGTTTCCAGGATTTTTTCGTGCAGTTCCTGGCTTTGCCGAATCTCGTGCTGCATGCCCTGGCGCTGGAAACTATCCAGGGCATCGTTGACAAACATCAGCGCGTTATCCAGGTCGGCGTTCATTTCAAGATAGGCCGAAGCCAGACCGAATTGTCCGCGTGCCAGTTCATCCACCCGCCCGAACTCTTCGGCAGAACGAATGCCCTCGCGGAAGTAGTGTTCCGCTTCAGGGTACTTCTTTTGCTTTAATGCGACGAATCCCAACCCGTTGAGCGCGTAACTGACGTGACGGATCGGGTCTTTCCGCGTCGGATCCTGCCACGTCTCCAAGGCTTTTTGATACCACTCCCGGGCTTTTTCCAGATTTCCCAATTCGTATTCCAGATCGCCGAGACCGTATTGGGCAAAGCCCCTGCTGTAAATACCGTAGTCATCTTTGGGGAATTCCTCGCTGGTCTGAAGGACTTCTAGGAGCAGGGCGCGGGAACGGTCGAAGTTGCCGAGGCGCAGTTCCACAGTCCCGAGGGAGCGTTTGGCGGCGGCGATCAATAATTTGTCCTCGGTCAGGGTCGTCGCGGAGAGCGCCTCTTCCGCCCAGCGCAGGGCGCGCAGATAATCGCCCTGATAGAAGTAAATCCAACTGATATTGCGGGCAAAGGTGCTGACGGACTTCCAATCTGCGAGCAGGTTGGCGGCTTTGAGAGCAGCATGGGCGAGCGTCAGGCGGTCATACCAATAGGCGCGCTGCCACAGCACACTACCGAACTGAAGTCCGATCTGAACGAGGGTGGCGGCGATGTCGCGTGTGCGTTTGGTCAGAGCGCTCGAATGGAATTTCTTTTGGATGGCTTTGTAACACCATTGGGCGGCGCTCAGGATGTTGTTGCGGTCGAGCAGGAGTTTTTCATAGCCGCGCCACTCTTTGAAGTTACTCATCTGCGCCACCAGCCGGCTGTAATACTGGGCGGTTCGCCACTCCGCCTGTTGGACAAATCGGCGGTTGTTTGCAAACTGGGTGCGGATGAATCGGCGTGTGAGCGGAAGGATGCTGAAGTAGTCGCGGTCCGATTCGTGCTCGGTGAGGGTGAGTTGCAGCAGGTCGCTGAGGGCGCGTTCGAACTCCTCTTCGTCTTCGATGCCGGAAATCTCCTTGAGCGCCTCCCGTGAGACCGCCTCGGGGTGAAGCGCCAAAATGAGCAGCAGTTTTTTTTCGTTGCCGTCTTTGAGCAGATTCCAACTGTGGTTGAAGCAGTATTGCAGGATGGGGATGTTCGAATCGAGGCTGAGCTTATCCAGCACCTGTGTGACCGAATACCCCAGCACGGCAATTTGTCCCTGCACCCATAAAAGCGCCAGGGGAAGCCCGCCGGTCAGGTCAATCAACTGTTTGTTTTGCGCCTCGGTCAGGTGGATGTTTTTCTGCTGGGCGTCCCATTTCAGCAGGGCGGCGCTTTCCTCCTCATTCAATCCCTGCAGGCGGATGATTTGCCCCTCTGCCACGCGCTCGCGCGAGGTGACAATCACTTTGAGAGTGATGGGTGAGCGGCGTAAAAACTCAAGGATGTCGTGTTGTTCCTTGCGGGAGAGCGACTCGAAATTGTCCAGAACGAGAAGCGTGGTGCGGCGGGCAAGCAGGTTGTAGGCGCGGCGGATTTGTTCCTGCAAAGAGAGGTTGCCGATGGTCGGATTCCCAAGAGCCGTGCCGATGGTAATGAGGATGTCGGTCAGCGACTTGGCTTCCGGAATGATCGGTTCGACGCCGTGCAGGGTGAGCACGGATTCCTTCGCCGAAATCCAGATGACCGATTCGAAGAGTTCCTCCTCCACACAGCGATGGCTGACTTCGATGGCGAGCGCCGATTTCCCCACGCCGCCGATGCCCTCGATGCCGACGATGAATGTGCGGTTATCGGGCTGGAGGGATTGCAGGATGGTTTTGATTTCCTCCTCCCTGCCCACAAAGTAGGGGCGGCGCGGCAGGCTTGCCAGCAGGGCGCTTTTCTCACGTTCTTTTCCCGTTGAGGTCAGATGCTCGATTTGCTTGGTGTACCGGGCAATTGCCTCCTTCTCCATCGTCACACTGTTGATGAGATGAAGAGGCTGATCCGTGCCGTATTTCGCCAGCATCTCCTCCAGCGTATAGAGATTCTTTTTGTGGAGTTCGATCATGCGCTCGAGGTGGGTGATTTCTTCCTTGTCCATGGCTCACGCACTGTTCCTCTATCGTATTACTTTTGAGAATTTATCACACCCGTGAAAATTCTTGATCAAGCCCAACCACTGAGATACAGAGTCTTTTCTTGTTTTTATCCCAGTGTCTCTGTATCTCCGTGGTGAGTTTTGGTTGCGGCTGGAAGCCGCGCTAGGAAACGGATTGAATGTCTTTTTTGTAAACTTTGGACAATACCGTTTCCAACTGCTTGAGTGTATTCAGCATGGCATGTTCGGCTTCGGTCAGGTTGTGGATGATGATGGGGGGAACAAGTGCGCTCCCCCATTTGGCGTATTGTTCTTTCGAGAGATGATAGTTGCGGGAGTAGGTTTCCAACAGAGCAACCAGGTGTTTGATCTCTGCTTCGTGGTTTTTCCACAGCAGTTCATCAATCTTTGCGGCGGTCAGATATTTTTTGACCGCTTCCGCCTGCTCGGGCGGGAGGGGCAGGGCTTCTGCTTCTTCGGGCGGGGCGGTTTGTGTCTGTGGCGCGCTGGCTTCCGCTTTCCTTCGCTCCCGCCGCTCTTCCAGTATTCGGCGTCCTTCGTCAAAAACGAAATCTATGGCTTTCAGCAGGATGGGAATTTGAACAGCGTCAAGCATGAGTCCTCCGTTGCGGATAGTATAGCATAGACAGTACTGGAGTACTACCACCTGTCAATTTCGTTAGTTCAGGCTGCGGCATCCAGGTATCCACTTCACCCGCCGCGACTTGCTGATACAGCGGTTTGTGCCGTTTCCCGCTTTTGGGTGCGGTTGGCGTTCATCTCGCTGAGCGGAATCGTCGAATAGGTCTCTTGCATTCGTCAGCCGACGTGAGAGAACGTCTCGTACGCGAAGGCGTACTATGCGCCCTCTGGCGCACGTTTGCAAGAGGTCTAATGAAAAGAACGAATCACGCTCGTGACGCAACCCGGTCCATTCATGAGACCGCCATTGCCGCATTTCTGCCCGCCGCGCCGCTGATTCCCCCTCCGCCATGGACGCCGCTTCCGCAGAGATAGAGATTGTCTATCGGTGTCTTGTGATTCGACCAGCCGGGCAGGGGGCGCATGAACAGGAATTGATCGAGCATGAGTTGACCGTGGTTCAGGTCGCCTTCGGTGAGTCCGTACGTTCGCTCGAGATCAAGAGGCGTAATCACTTTACGGTTGACGATTGACGATCTCAGGTTGGGGAAGTATTCCGCCAACGTATCCATTGCCAGGCTCTCGATCCTTTCGCCTTCCACTTCCCACCCGCCGCTCTGCAGGGCATAGGGCGCAAATTGGAAATGGATCGAAACGACATTACCCGATGTCGTCACTTCGAGATACGGCTTTTCCGAGATCTGACGATACTTCGCCGCGTCGCAGGCGCGTTCGAGGTATTTGACGGATGGCGCAACAACACACGTCCCTTCCGGGATGCCATGAACGCCGTTCGTGAGCAAGTGGAGTTTGGCGACCGAACCGCGCATTTTGATGGATTGCACGCGCCAGACAAACTCAGGCGGCAGGTTCGGCGCGCCGACGAGATTCAGGAAGGTCCGCTTTGGATCGAGAGCGGAGAGGACATTTTCGGCGTGGATCTCTTCTCCGCTTTTCAGGCGAACGCCCTTGCACGCGTAGGCATCCACCAGGATTTGTTCGACTTCGGCTTCGGTGCGTATCTCTCCACCGAAGGATTGGACTGCGTTTGCAAGCGCTTCACTGATCCTGCCGACGCCGCCTTCCACGGGGAGGTGTGCCATGCCTCCGCGATTCATCCAGTTGTGAATTAACGTGTAACCCGTTCCGGCGGACATGGGTCCCTGTGTGATGCCATGAATGCCCAGGGACGCAACGGCGGCTTTGAGGAATTCAGATTCGAAATATTCCTCGACCAGTTCCTGCGCGGTCATTGGCAGGGCGCGAATGAAATCGAGCATGTCCTTGCGGCCGGCAAGGCGGAGTTCCAGACCCAGTTCGAGCAAACCGTATCCTTCCATCAGGTTCGCGTTCCTGGGCAGGCGCGGCATGAGGGTGGCGTAAGCAAAATCAAGGAGTCTTGCCGATTTGTCCATAAAGCGTACGAATTCCCCCCAACGCGCCGCGTCCTTTGTGGAGAAGCGTTTGATGGACTCTGCCGCTTTGACGGGATCCGGATCAAGAATGAGGTGGCTGGAATCCGGCAGGAGGGAGATCAAAGGTTTTTTGGCGGGGGCGGCTCGAAGTCCGAAGGAGGCGAGTTTGAGGTCTTTGAGGATGTCCGGGCGGAGGGTTCCGCCCGGGTGGATGGAATCCGCCGTGAAATTTTCCCCAAATGACTCGGTTGCGGCCTGCCCGCCGAGGAGTCCGCGCCGTTCGAGAACGAGGACTTTTCTGCCCTTTTTGGCAAGGTAAGCGGCGGCGACCAGTCCGTTGTGACCGGCGCCGATGACGATGAAATGATGGCGATTTTTTGTCATGTCTCAAAGTTATCTGTTTTTTCGGCTTTCGTCAATCTGTTGGGGGCGGATTTTCCGGCAGCATGTCAAAAACTGTATGTAAGAGAGTGTCTGAAACCCCAATCGTTGGCGTGTAGAGGACGTTCTCCCCCGGCGCTTGCCCGCCATTGCGAAGCATCCCCGAAGCGAAGCGAAGCGGGAGGGCAGGGGTAGCGTCTCTGCGGATGCGCAAGAGAGCGCATCCTGCGCATTGGAAAGTTTGTGTTGACGACTTTTCAGACACTTTCTAAAGTACTGCAACATGAATATCGCGCTGCCTTTTTGCACACAATTCGCCATACGACCGATTTTCTTACGTTCGTGTTTGTTTTTTGGTCTCCAACTTTACACATCGGATAAGCGCATTGTAAAAATCTTTCAGTATGAGGGGAATTGTGATATTTTTATCAAAATTCCTTATAATGTAACCAACCCCATTCTAAATGGGGGGTAAAGGCGTCAAGTGAGCATCCGTTTCAAGGTTATCCTTCCCTATCTAATTTTGACCCTCCTGGTTGCCGTTACGGGAGCCTATGTGGTCACGCGTCTGGTCTCGAAATCGCTGGAGGAGCGCTTGTCCAATCAACTGCTCGAAGCGGGACGGATGGTTTCCGATACGATGGCGCGTAAGGAGTTCGATCACTTCCGGGAAGCGCGCCTTGTGGCGTTCACGCGCGGGATGAGCGACGCGCTCAGGGATGGAGATGAAAACCAGATCGTTGCCCTGGCAAAACCGGTTGCGGGCGGGCTGAATGCCGAAAATCTGATGGTTTTTGACAGCCAGGGACGCGAACGTTTGCACACTCTCAAACAAAGCGATGGGAATGTGCAGGATGTGACCCAATCGGGAACTCTGACCACCCTGTCTATTGTGGAGGAATTGCTTACCGAAAACAACCCGGATAGTCTGCCGAAACGCGTGTTGGCACGGGATACTGTGGACGGTCGTTATTATTATTTCACTGCTATTGCCGCCGCCGATAACCGCGTTGCAGGGGTGGTGGTGGTCGGCACTTCATTGGATACCCTTCTGCCTTTGTTGAAAACGACTGCGTCGGCGGATGTCCTGTTTTATGACAGCAGCGGGCAGGCGCTCGCTTCCACCCTGGGAGGCAGCGCCATGGACCCTCTCTTTCTGCAGACCATTTCGATTGACCGGGATTTTTATCAGCGTATCTTCGGTCAGGATGAGGTTGTAGAGGGGAAGAACTTCGAAGCGGGTGGACGCCTGTACCGAAGCGGCTTCAGCCCGCTCTGGATCGGCAACGACCGACTGGGTGTCTTCGCTGTTGTGCTGCCGATGCAGTTCGTCGTCGAGTCGAGTTCCGTCAACAGGAACAATTACGTGATCCTGTATTCGGCGGCGATGCTGGCTGTGATCCTGGTCGGTTACCTGATTGCGCGTATGATCATCAATCCGCTTTCTTTGCTGGTGCGTACCTCGCGCGCCATCGCGGACGGCGATCTGACCAAACGCACTGGCGTGCGGACCAACGACGAGATCGGCGTGCTGGCAAGCACCTTCGATTTGATGACCGAAAACCTGCAGCAAAGAACGATCGAACTCGAAAAGACCAACAAGATTCTCGAGCAAATGGACCGCACCAAGATACGTTTCATTCAAGTCTCGGCGCACGAATTGCGCACGCCGCTGACGCTGGTGCAGGGATACGCCCAAATGGTCCAGATGAAGGCAAAAGACAACAAGGATTTCGAGAAATATGCCAGGGGAATCATGGATGGCGCCGCCCGTATGGTGGATATCATTGACAATCTGCTCGACGTTTCGCGCATTGATAGTAATCTGCTCGAGATCATGCCTGTGGATGTGGAGATCAGGGAATTGATCGAAAAGGCGGAAAAGAATTTCAAGCCGTCGTTCGAGGAAAGAGGTTTGAGTTTCACCACAGAAGGGCTCGACGACCTGCCGGTTGTAAAAGCCGACCGTGATTTGTTGTACAAGGTCTTTTATCACGTGATAGGAAATGCCATCAAATATACGCCAAACGGCGGCTCGATCCATGTCTGCGGACGCGTGATCAAGGAAGTCAAACAACTCCCCGAGGTGGAAATCCAAATCAAGGATACGGGCATTGGGATAGACCCGCAATATCATGAACTGGTCTTCGAGAAGTTCTATCAGACCGGCGATGTGCTTTTGCATTCCTCAGGTAAGACGAAATTCAAGGGCGGCGGACCCGGTCTTGGTCTGGCGATTGCACGCGGCATCATGGACGCGCATCACGGCAGGATCTGGTTGAAAAGCCCGGGATACAACGAAGAGACATACCCGGGAACGACCGTCTTCATACGGCTGGCGGTTGACGGAAGCAGGTAAGATGATCTCAACGGGCAAGGAATCGGAGCGCGAACGCCGCGACTGGATGATCGTGCTGGTCATCCTTCTTTTCGGTTTCCTGTGCGTCTTGCTTGCCGGGGAATGGGCGGTACGCTTCTCCCCCACCTGGAGGCTGGATGCAAACATGCGGTCCAACCTCGACCCGGACAGCAGATTTCTCACCGACAGACCCGTCGGTTTCTTTGAACCGCTCGATCCGTCCATCCTCACCCAGCCGGTCTGGATCAATGTCTTCCTGACGCCGGGAGCGGTGTTTGAAACCAAGCCTCCCGCGGCGCTCACCGCCCTGACCAATACCCCCGGCAGCACGAACACCCCTCTCCCGACACTTTCCGCAACCCCCACCGCACCCAACCCCACGAACACACCCTTGGCGGTCATTCCCACCGCTACCAACACATTTTCTTTTTCCCCTTCCTTTACGCCCACCAAGACTCCAATTCCGCCTGCCACTGCCACCAGCCCGGTGCCGTCTGCAGACCTGCTCATCACCAAAGCCGACGGGTTGACCGTCGTCAACACTGGCGAAGTGGTCGTTTACACAGTACGGGTGACGAATAACGGTCCAGCCGGGGTGCTCGGCGCAATTCTCAGCGATCCGCCCGTTGCCGGTTTATCCAAGACCGCCGTGGCTTGCTCGCCGACGCCGGGGGAATGCGTCACCGCGCCGACCATCGCCCAGCTCGAAAGCGGCACATTCGCCCTTCCCGCGCTCAACGGCGGGCAATTCTATGAGATCACCGTGACGACCAGCGTCACTGCAACGAGCGGCAGCGTCTCGAACACGGCGTCCATCGGCGCACCTTCGGGCATCCATGATCCCAATCCCGCCGATAACACAGCCACCGATACCAATCTGGTCTCTGCGCTCGCCGATCTTCAGATCACAAAAACGGACAACAGCACGGACTACGTCGCCAATGCATTGAAAACCTATGAGATTACAGTCTACAATTCCGGTCCTTCGGATGTTACCGGCGCGTCTGTGACCGATGTCTTTTCGACAAACGCCAATATCTTTCCTTCGGTCATATGGAGTTGTTCCTCCAGCAATGGAGGTTCTTGTGCGCCTGCAAACGGGATTGGCGACATCAATACTACGGTCGATCTTCCCAGCGGTTCGTCCGTCACATATACTGCCCTCGCCGTTGTCGTTCCCAATCCGTCGCTATCTTTGGTCAATACTGCCACGGTGACCGCGCCGCTCGGAGTAAACGACCCGAACCCTCTCAACAACTCCGCCGTCGATTCCGACACCCTGATCGTGCCCGACCCGCCACCTCCCCAGGTAGGCACCGCACCAGACAACACCATCTACATCTTACCCGCAGGCGGAACGTTGACGCTCGATCTCGCTGTTACAGCGGACGGCGATCTGGGCATTCCCGACATTGTGATCTATGAATTCGATAATGCCGGCATGGTCTTCATGGATTGGATGATCATTCAGGTCGGCGACGGCAGTAATTGGTATACGGTCTTTTACTGGGGCGATGATCTGGCGGATACGAATTCGAACATGAATATCAATATCCTGCCTCCCAACACGCCGCCGGAAGAGGACAACAGAATGCTTGCCACAGCCGTCTATTTTTACAATGGACCCGGCATCACCATTGACATTGACCCGATGGTCTCAATGGGGACGTATCCCTATCTGCGTATCATCGCTCCCGCCGGCGACGCCGACGGTCAACTGGAAATTGACGCAATCGAACTATTGCCTTGATGTACATCGAAAATAAAACAGGCGAGTCGAAGCAGTCGGCTCGCCTGTTTTATTTCGCCTCTCGAACTACGGGGATGTCTGGGTTTGCCCCATCGGGCATGTTCCCGGCCCGCGGCCCCCGTGTGGAATGCCGAACCCGTCTCCGATAAAGCCCTTATCGAGTCCCTCGAGCAACCAGTCGGCTTTTTCCTTTGACATCGTACCGTCTTCCACAGCCTGGGCAATGTGTTCGCGCATTTCGGCAATGCGAACCGTCCGTATCGCCTCATGCACATCCGCAATGTCCACACCCTTTTCGGCGGCGAGGTCTTGAAGCGTCTTCCCGCTTTTCAACGCCGACTTGAATTCGTCAACGGTCATGCCGAGCGCCTTGGCGGCGGCTTCCACTTCAGCGTCGCTGAAGCGCCAGCCGCGCCCGCCTCCGGGACCGCGTCCGTAATCCATCAGGCCAAACCCCGGATTGTCTGCCGCCTGAGCGTAGGCAGAAGTGGCGCCCACAATGCCGACCACCAGCAACGCCGCGAGCAACCCGCCGATCACTATAAGCATTTTGTTTTTCATACTGATCTCCTTCTTGTTAATATTTACTGGAACCGTATCCAGTCTTGTTTATATCTTATCCGGGCTGTGTCATGAGGTTGTGATGAGGCTGTGTGGAAATTATGTGGATGGAGATGCAGCTGCTCACGAGGATTGGGCGCGAGAAATACACGCCTTGCCATCCTCAGTCATCCGTCGCAAGGTTATGGGCGGTTTTCGCTCGGCTTTTGGAGCGCGCACGCCAAAGCGCCGTTAGATTGCAGATTGTGTTTGTGTTTCGATCTCCCCCCGCTTACAGACGCGCTCAGCGCCGGAATTCCCTTTCCCTCAACATCCATGCCAGCGGAGAAGCGAACAGGACGAGCCCCGTGGTCATTGCCAGTACGGCGGGAAAGCCGTAATTCTCCGCCAGGGGACCGGTCAACAACATGCCGAGCACGCCGGACGAAAAGATGAATCCCAAAATCAACCCCGAAGCCAGCGCCATCCCGCCGGAGATGATGCGTTGCGCCAGCACCACCATGATGCTGTGAACCGAGCCCGTGCACGCGCCTGCCAGAGGAATCAGCACATACAGCCACGGCGACCAGCCGATGCGGCTCATGATGTAAATCGGAATGGCGGCGATGAACAACGCCGCGGCAGCAACCTTACGTTTGGCGAAGCGGTCACCCAAATACCCGCCGACGACATTCCCCAGCGCCGAACCGCCCATGAACAAACCGGCAATGTTCCCGTAGGTTTGGGCGGTTAACCCCAAATCCTTGAGATACTTGGGGAAGAAGTTGATCATGTTCGCCTGCGACCACGATTGAAGCGTTGCCACGACGGCTAACAGAATGATGAAACCCCAGGCGGCTTGCAACCGTATTCCACCGTCGTCGTCTCTGGCTTTGGGATGCGGATGATTATGCCGCAACTGATACAAGAGCGCAAAACCAATCGGTATCGAAACGACGGGCAGTACGATCAACGCGGGCAAACCCAGACGGAACAGGATCAACCCTGTCACGACAGGACCGATGAAATGCCCCAATTGTCCCGCCATGAAGAACAACGACGCGGCGGTGGTTTCGCGTCCCTGCAAGCGATGGCGTCCCTGCAGAGTGGCTTGGACGGCGCCAACAGGGTGAAAGGAGGAAGAACCGAGCGCGGCAATGATCAGGCTGAGCAATCCCCATGTTCCGGGGATGACGATTGCGCCCGTGTAGAAAACAGTCATCCACAGGACGCCGCCTGCCGCCAGCCAGCGCGGTCCCAGGCGGTCCGAAATCCAGCCAAAGAAGGGCTGTGTCAGCGCGGAGACCCAGACGTAGATGGCGGAATAGAGGGCGATCTGTGTTTCGGTCAAACCCAGGTAGGTGAGCAGGACGGGACGGCTGGCATTGAAAACGTCCACCATGAAATGACCCATCGCAACGGATGAGAAGAGAGAGTCGAAGAGTAGGGACATGAGGATTTACGATTTTAGCTTTACGGTTTCAGGTTTGGGATTTTGGATTTCAGGCTGGAAATACAAATGATGTTCGAGAATGTATTCGTACACCGCGGCAGGAAGATAGTATCTGAAGGGTTTCCCGTTCGCAATGCGGTTTCTGATCTCGCGAGAGGCAATTTCGAGCAGCGGCGCGTCCACATAATGGACCTTGGAACTGATTCCCGGCAATTGGCTTTCCAACTCTTCGAGATTTTCCTGCTCGCCGGGACGATGCATGACCCCCACCCAGTGACACGCTTGCAGCAGTTCGCGCGGGCGCTTCCAGTTCGGCAGGTCTCGCAGGGAATCGCCGCCGAGGATGGGGATAATATCGGAATCCGGATATTGATGCGCAATCAGTTTGACCGTATCCAGGGTGTAGTGCGGACCGGGACGATCCAGTTCCACGCGCGAGATTTCGAAGGCGGGGTTATCCCGAATGGCGAGTTGCACCATCGCCAGCCGATGCTCGACGGGCGTAATGACCCGATCCTGTTTGTGAGGCGGGTGAGGGGTGAGAATCCACAACAGACGGTCAAGATCGAGTTGGGAAAAGGCTTCAGAGGCGAGGATGAGGTGACCGAGATGCGGCGGATCGAAGGTTCCGCCGAAGAGGCCGATCTGCTGACGGGGCATGATGCGAGTATATCTTTTTTTAATGGTCTCTGTAAGAGTGCAATCTGCCGGGGTGACGGCGTTCTCAAAATCACCTTGGAAAGCCATACGTCGGGGGGGATGCGTAGAATTCAAATCCGCCAGGCGGCTGGATGTCAAATAAAAAGATGGATGCGCCTCAAACGCATCCATCTTTTTATTGGTTTTTCTGCGGTTCGCCTATGGCTGGTACGTCACGTTGACGGCAATCCAGTCGAGGTAGAAGTCGCGCGCATTGTTGCTGGAGACGTCAATGACGCGCACGCGGAAGTTGGCATTGCTGAAGTCGCTGGCGCTCCAGGTGCGTCCCCAGGTGTTGGTGGTGCCGCCGAGGGTGTAGGTGGCTTCGCTGGTGCCGAGGTTGCCGGTGCTCAGGGCGCTGGTCCAGCTGGTTCCGCCATCCCATGAGAATTGGACGTAGATCTGGCGGGTGCCGGAGGCGCGATCGGCGCGGGCGTCCACGCGGACCTGGATGCCGGTGATGGTTGCGCCGGAGGGGATGTTGAAGCCGTAGTTGTAGAAGATGTGGCGGTCTTTCTGGGTGCTGGTGTAACTGGTGCTGGTGCCGGTGCCGCTGTTCACATCGCTGGCGAAGACGCTGTCGTTGGCGTAGGCGTTGGCAGGGGTGCCTTGGTAGCCGTTGTTATCACCCGAACTGGTGGTTACGGGGGCGTTGGCAGAGGGCGAGAGGTAGCCGGTGCTGGTGACGGGAGCCGGTGTGTTGGTCGGTACGGGGGTATTGGTGGGGGCGGGGGTGTTGGTGGGTGTGTTGGTGGGACCAGGCGTCGGCGTAGGTCCGGAGGCGAATGAGCCGCCGTCCACCACCAGGGCAAATTTCTGCGGTCCGTTGGGGATGTTGTAGGCGTTGACGGTCACGGTGTAGGTCCCTGCCGCGGGGTTCTGGATGTAGACGTTTTCGACGTTGTTGCGGCGGTCCGCCGAGCCGCCGGTGGCGCTCCAGCCGCCGGAGAAGACGTTGCCGCGGAAGGTGCCGCTGGGTCCACTGACGGTGAGGTCGAGGTCGTTGACGAGGTTGATGGCGGCGGTGTCGGTGGAGGGGTAATCGGTCCACACGAGGGTGACTTTGAGCGGTCCGCCTGTGGTGGTGACGTTGAAGGAGGCGCTTCCGCTGGTGCTCAAGCCTGTTCCTTCCTCTACGAACTGAATCGTTCCGTCGGTGGCGGCGTCGAGGTTGATGCGTCCCCAGCCTTCGTGGACGTTGGGGATGGGGAAGTCGTTGTCGTTGAAGCCGTCGTTGTTCTCGTCGAGCATGTCCACGGCGGAGTTGATGATGGTGGCTTTGACGAGGGCGGCGGAGGGGTTGAGGCTGTATGCCTTGTTGTAGTAATCGCGGACGACTGCCGCGCCGCCGGCGGTCAGCGGGTTGGACATGGAGGTGCCGCTCAGGTATTTGTAGTATTGGTCATAGGGGAAGCCGTAGCCGTCGTACTGCCAGGCGTTGTTCTTGGGGTTGGGCGAGGGGTCATAGCCCTGCTGGTACAGGTCGGAGTAGGTGGAAAGGATCCACGAACCGGGGGCGACCACGTCGGGTTTGATGCGGTTATCGTCGGTGGGACCGCGGCTGGAGAAGGCTGCCATTTGCCCGGCGTTGTTGGCGGAGACGTCGTCTTTGATGGGGTTGGCGGGGTAATCAGAGGGCCACGCCGCGCCCCAGGTGAAGATGCTGTTCACGCCGCCCTGCGAGGCGCAGGTGGTATAGGAGAGGCTGGTGTCGCAGGGGTAGCCGTCACTGCGCTGGTTTTCGCTGGCGCCCACCGTCAGGACGTTTTTGGCGGTGGCGGGAGAGCCCATCGAGTCGCTGTCAATCACGCCGTCGCTGTTGGAGTCTATGCCTTCGTTGCCCGCCGAGAAGGTGATGAGCATGTCGCGGTTGTTCCACATGAAGGTGTCGGACTGTACGGACTCGGCGGTGTAATCGCCTGCGGCGGCGGAGCCCCATGAGTTGCTGTGGATGCGGGCGCCGGCGTTATACGCCTGCTGGTACAACTGATTCAAGTCGCTGGGTAAGCCGGTCAGGTAGTAGCCGTTGGGATAGTACAGGGCGCAAATGCCTTTCATGGTCGCCCAGTTTTCGACTGCCTGGAAGACCAATTGCGCCGCAGGGGCAGAGCCTTTGCCGATGCCGTTCGGCGCGCCGGCGCTGAGGACCGAGCCGGCGGTGTGCGTGCCGTGACCGGAGTCCACATCCACCGCGCCGTCGTTGGTGATGCTCCAGCAGCTATCGTTGACGCCGGGCCAGTTGTAAATGGCAGAGACGCGTCCGTTGATGTCGCGGTGGGCGGTGGTGGGGGTGCCGCCGCCGAGACCGGTATCTGCCACTGCGACGGTCTGGGTGGAGCCGTTGTAGCCGCGCGCATGCGCCGCCGCCGCGCCGATGATGTTGGTTACTGCGTAATCATTGGACTTGGGAGCGGCTGGAGCGGTGAAGAGCTCGTACATGGTGAAGTCGCTGATGGAGGCGACATCGTCCACCTGGGCGATGACGTTCAGCAGGGCGCTGTTGGCGGCAACGACCAGTGTCTCGCTTTGAAAGTCGCTTTCAGCCATGTTTTCAACGCCGACGGTCTGTGCGCCGGTCTGGGCGATGAGGTCGCGGACGGCGTTGAAATCGGAGCCGCGTTCGATGCGGACGCGATACAGGCGAACCTGACCGTCACGCGTCAGGCTGGACCCGAATTTGAATTCCGGACGATATGCCGTCACCCCGCTGACGAAATTCAACTTCGCCACGCGGCTGGCGATGGCGGGATTCATCCGCACCTTGAAGGCAAAGTCCGGCAGGTAATCCAGGAACTCTGCTCCTTCGGCGGCAACTGCATCCTTCCATGCCTGCTGGATGGGTCCAGCAAACTGAACGATGAAGTATTTCTGACTGCCCGCGGCGGGATTGCCTTGCGCAGGAATAAAAGAGCCGCTCTTCAAATGCACGGCGGCATCTGAACGCGCGGCTGGCGCCATTGCCATGGACCCAAGCAGCAAGGTCAGGATGACGATGGCAGAAAAGAAATACTTGAACGCCTTATTCATATTCACTCTCCTCTATGGGTTGGTATTATAAAACGCCGACCTGGGGAGTCAGCGTTTTGCACGGGGGAATATGGGAGTGTTGTTCGTTTGTGAATTGGGCGGATTGTACCCCCGTTCTGGAATATGTCAATGGAATTTTGCGTAGGTTTCGGAAATCTTTTCGAAGCAAGACTTACGCACCCCGTGCGTTCGAGCACGCGCTCTACGCAAGGTTTTGCGTAAGTCCTGCGAGGAATAAAGATCGGGTTCTTGTTTGGGTTAATGAGGTTCAGGCGGGTAGGGTGACTTCTTGGGCGGGGGCAAATTCAGGTCGAGACCTGAGGCGTAGGTGAAGGGCATAGTAGGCTATGGCAGATAGTCCGCACAAGAACCCGCCGATGAACCAGAGCAGGTTCGGATTGAAGTTATCGAGAATGTAGCCTGCCGCGCCGGGTCCAACGGTGGAGGGAATCGCCCAGGAGAGTCCGAAGATTGCCATATATCGTCCGCGCATGGTTTCGGGGGCGAAGTTCGTGGCGATTGTCTGGCTGGTCGGTACGAGGATCATCTCGCCGATGGTGATGATGACGATGTTGAGCATAAAAAGGATGTAGGCAGTGACGATGCCGAACAGCGTGAAGCCCATCATGTAGAAGAGCGTGCCGAACGCCATCATGAGGAACGGCGGGCGGCGCTTGATGAGGCGCGAGACCCAAAACTGGAAGAGCACCACCGTGATGGCGCTGGTGGTCATCAAAAAGCCGTAGCCGCTGGCGGATGTGCCGTGGTTGTCGCGCAGGTAGACGGAGAGCGTGCTGTACATTTGCTGATAAACAACCATCATGAGTATGCCTGCCGTCATGAACGCCATGAAGGCCATGTCTTTCAAGACGAGGCGGTAGCCCATCACGGTTTGCCAGAGCGATTCGCTTGCGGCATGGGCGTGCGGCTCGGGTTTCGTCTCCGGAATGGCGCGGAAGATGATAGCGGCGACTACGCAACTGATGACGGCATCTATCACGAACAGGTAGAAGAAATTGATGTTCGCCACGATGCCGCCGATGGTGGGTCCGATCATCCAGGAGAGGTTGCCAACCACGCGCAGGATGCCGAATCCTTCCTGGCGCTGATGTTCGGGCAGAATGTCTGCAATCATGGCGTCGTGGGCGGGATGCGCCACGCTCGAGAGCAGACCTACGACGACCATCAACGGATACAGGGCGTTGAGGTTGTTGACCAATCCGAACGTCAACGTGCTGATGGCGCTGAAGACCAGCCCGAACAGGATGAGTTGTTTGCGCCCGAACTTGTCGGTCAACGCGCCGCCGACGGTTGATCCGATCAACCCGAACAGCGACGACATCCCGAGCAGGATGCCCGCCTGCGTCATGCCGACGTTGAACTTCTGCGTAATATAAAGCGCAAAGAACGGGAAGAGGAGGGTGCCGCCGATGCGGTCTATAAAACTGACGCCGACCACCACCCAAAATAGACGCGGAAACTCATGATAAATTTTGTTGAGACGGGTGAACATTCATGTCCTTTCATGCGGGGATGTGGATTATAGCACAGATGTTCTGGTTTTGGGTTATTTTTCGCTTCGCGCAAATCGTCCCGAAGGGCATGATCCTTCGGCTGTGCCTCAGGACGCGCTCTTCGGGACGGCGGATTATAACCGCTTCACCCTGGATCCTAATGCTGCCCCAGTGTTCCCAGCGTCCTCACCCTCCGCTCGATCCGGTAAAAGATCTGCGCGCCGATCCACAACATCACGAACATAAAGGCGATGAGGATGACAACTTCCACAGGGATGGGAAGAAGCGTATTGGTTTTCAGGAGAAGACCGCGCACGGCGTCGAGACCATACGTCAGCGGGAGCATGAGCGAGATAGGAATCAACCAATACGGCAGCGACCTGACCGGGAAGTTCGTCCCGGAGAATCCCTGCACGAGGAAACTTCCCACGTCCACCATCGTGTTTGCCTCCCGCATCAACAGGACGATGCCGGCGAAGGCAAAACCGAACCCATACAGACCGACCAGCATCGGGATGGCGGTCAGGATGGCGGCGAAGGTGCTTCCTGTCGGTTTGAAGCCAAACAATGCGCCGGCGATGACCAGCATGACAATGGATGTGATCGTGGTGGTCAACATGCTGGTCAGCGTGCGCCCGATGAGGATAAGCAAGCGCGAGACGGGCGCCAGCCAATTGGATTCGAGCACGCCCGAGTCCATGTCGTTCTTGAGGGCATAGCCCATGCCCCAGAACACGGTCATGATGAAGTTGGTCAGCACCGTGCCGATCAGAATATAGGACATGTAATCGCCGCTTCCGGTGTATGCCGCGAAGCCCAGGGCTTGCCCGTCTGTGCTGAAGGCTTTACCCATGAAGTAGACCGGCGTGATCCAGATGATGGGCTGGAACACGTTGGAAACCGCGTTCAACGGATAACGCCAGAAGACCTTCCAGTCCTTGCGGGCGATGACGAATAAAGCCCGTAACTGGGTTCTGAGGCTGGGTTGGGAGAGGGTGGTGAGTTCCATGACTCAAATTCCTTCGATGGTCGAGTAGGCGGCGGGGTCTCGGTACGCCCTGTTGGGCTACTCGATCTCCGCCGTATCGAGACCATCAATACTGTCCGATCGCGCCGGTCTTGCGGGCGCGGCGTTCCATCCAGAGAAATGTAAAGTAACCAACGATAAGCCAGAATCCGCCGAACGAAAGCAAAGGGATCAGGTCCGGCAGTAACTCATTGACGCCCGCGTTCGAGAACGCCGCGGCGCGCATCCCGTGGATGAGATAGGTCTGCGGGAGCCATTTTGCGAAGGACTGCATCCAGGCAGGCAGGATGGCAACCGGGAAGGTGATGCCGCAGAAGATCATCACCATGCCGCGGATGAGGAAGACAAAAGTATTCGCCTCCTTCACCGTGATGACCAGGCTTGCGAATGCGAATCCCAATCCGTAAATGGCAGGGATTGCCGCCAGCATCATCAGCCCGATCATCCACGGATTGCCGTTCAAGCGGACGCCGAAGAGGATGCCGAACTCCAACGCCGTGACGCCAATAAACATCGCCATCGAAACGATCTGCGGACCGGTTTGCCCAAGTAAATAAGAAAATCTCCAGGTGGGGGAGAGCCAGTTCGATTCAAGTGTGCCGCGCATCTGTTCATTACGAAGGGCAAAGCCTACATCCCACAACACAATGTTTTGCCACATCCAGACCGTGGTGCCAACAATGATGTAGCCTATGTAATCGGTCGCGCCGGTGGTAGCGATGAAGACAGCCAGTCCGCTTTCGTCTGGACCTGACAGCGCGCGCGCCGTAAGGATGTACATCATCGGGAAGATCAGGGGCCAGATGAACAGGGCGATGATCCAGCTCGGGTAGCGCGTGAAGATCGTCCATTCGCGGCGCACGACGGCGAGAAACGCGCGTATGTCTGATAGCAAGCCCGGTTGACCAAGCGAGCGGGGAATGAGAGAAGTTTCCATATCATCTCCTAGTCGCGCAATGCCTTGCCCGTCAGGTGAATGAACACATCTTCGAGCGACGGCTTGACGATGTTCATGTTGACGAGCCGCGTCCCGTTCTGGCTGATGCTTTCCATGAGTTTGGGTAACACGGTGCGGCTGTCCGTCGCCTGCATACTCACTTCCCACATGTCCGCTTCCGCCTGGCGGTGTGCGACGAGATTCTCCACCTCTTGAAGCGCAAGCAATTTTTCGCCGATGTATGCCTGCCAACCGCTGACCTCCAGACGGATGATCTCCTTCTGTTCGATGCGGCGTTTGAGACCCTCGGGGGTGTCGAGGGCGATGATCCTGCCCGTGTCAATGATGCCGATGCGGTCAGAGAGTTGATCCGCTTCCTCCATGTAGTGGGTCGTCAACAGGATGGTGTGTCCCTCCTGCTTCAGGGTGGCGATCAGCTCCCGTAGGTTGCGGGCAGCCTGAGGGTCCAGCCCGAGCGTGGGTTCGTCCAGCAAAAGGATGGGCGGACGGGCAAGCAAAGCCTTCGCGATGGCGACGCGCTGGCGCATCCCCGTCGAATATTTTTCGACGAGTTCGTTGGCGCGGTCCTTGAGTTCCATGCGCTCGATCAGTTCGTCTACGCGCTTCTTTGCCACCGCGGGCGGGATGTGGTACAGCGCCGCGAAGTATTCGAGATTCTCGCGCCCGGTCAGTTTCCAGTATATGGAGCGTTCGCCCGCCAGCACCGTGCCGAGGCTGCGCCGCACGTCGTTCGCCTGCCTGACAATGTCGTAGCCGTTGACATGCGCTGTGCCGCTCGTTGGTTCGAGCAGGGTGCACAACATGCGGATGGTGGTGGACTTGCCCGCGCCGTTCGGACCCAGTAGGCCGAAGATCTCGCCGCGCTGGATCTGGATGTCAACGCCGCTGACGGCGGTGAACGTGGCTTTGGGTTCTTTCTTCCAAAATTGCCAGCGCTTCTTTTTCCCCTCACCCCTGCGCCCCTCTCCCTCAGGGAGAGGGGATGGGGGGGAGGGGTTCTTATCCCCGGTCCCTGGGCGGGCAGGGAACTTCTTGACAAGTTGGTGGGCTTCCACAGCAAATTGGGACATGGAAATGCTCCTTTTAAAGCAGATCTTAAGAAATAGAAATCAATATTAAATATATTTACTTTTTCAACGCTTATTTTTCCATATATTACAACTTTTATTTGTTATTGTCAATACTCCTGTTTAGAATATTAATGTCAACCTGAAGAATTTCAATAAAAAATCCCGCTTTGGGGCGGGATAATCATGAGACTTCGTTCAGAATTCGGTCTCAATCGTGCGGGGGCCAGGGGATTTCGACCGGTCCGCCGTAGCCGTGTTTTTCCTGAAGATACACTCTTCCGTGTGAAGGGCGGCTGCATCCCGGCTCGTCGTTCTCGACTTTTATGGCGGGGTAATTCGTCCCGAGTGTTTCGAAGATAATCTCCCCGTTTTCACACCGCCAGACTTCGACGAGATATTGCTGCATGTTCTCGTCGGCAAATTTGCCCGGGCTGATGGGGACCGGTTCCCACCAGATTTCGACGCTGTTTCCGTTTCGAGTGGCGTTTGCCCAACTCGGACCGGGATAATAAGGTGACACAATCAGTTTGAATCCCGGGTACACGGCAGGCAGGCTTTTGGGGTCGCCCTGGATCTCGAGAAACTTGGCGTTGACCCAGCATTGATAAGGCGAATTCTCCACCAATACCCAGTTGTTCCCGTCGGTGCGGCCGATGAGTTTGATGTTGGCGCCTCCATTCAGGGCGAAAAGATATAGATACAACGCCCCGGGACCGTAACGACAACTGAGTTTGTCCACGACGACCCTGGCTTTCAAACTTTCGACAGTCGGGAGCGGTGTCGGGGTTGGGACCTGGGTTTCGGTGGGAAAGGGGGTGAAGGTGGGCGTCAAGGTGGAAGGTGGAGTAAGGGTTGCCAGAGGGGCGGTAAAGGTTTCGGCGGAGGGAAGGCTGGATGGTGTGGAGAGAGGTTCCGGCGGGTCCGATGCGGGGGATACGCTTGTCATGACCGCCAGATTGCAGGCGGAAGTCGAAAGCAGCGCAAGGAGAACAAGACGCTTTGCGGTGTTCATGGCTTTGATTGTACTCAAATCCTGGTTAAATGGTTGAGCCCGGCCTGAGGGGGGCAGGTCGGGCTCAACCGTCTATATTTTACATCATGTTACATTTTTGACAAGAGGCGGCTGGCTTAAATTTTCCGTTCGAGTATGGTCGCGGCGACATGCTTCATAATGAGCCGGAATGCCTGTGAAGCCGCTGAGGCGCTGTGCGATCGGGTCGGTTTCGACAAAGTATTCGGGATGTACGTACGACGCGGTTGTCTTTCCTTTCTTCTAAGAACCTATCCGAAAATTTGCGCCCTGCCGGCTCCGCCCGGCGATCAATCTCCGGGCGATTCGTACGAAGTCCGCTCGAGCGGACTGAATAGCCGGGCTGGATGGCGCAGGAGTAGTATTCGGATAGACTCTAGAACAAATACGCCCGACCCCCGCGTGTGATACAATAAATTCATCTTACAAAACTGATGTTGCCCCGCGCGGTTTTCGTGCTCTACTGTATCTTGCATTGCAAGCCTGAACCTCCATTCGAGGAGGAAGTGTTGCGGTACGAATGTCCTGCATGACATCAGTGATACAAGGTCCAGCGTGCCTATGCCGCCGTCAACCCGAGGTGGGTTGACGGTTTTTCATAACTCGCCGACCGATCAAAAAGGAGCCTATATGGAGTCGAAGTTGTACGTTGGGAATTTGTCTTACGATACCACCGAGCAGGGTTTGCGCGAACTGTTCATGCAGGCGGGTAATGTGATTTCTGTGGCGGTGATCAAGGAGCCGGGTACGAATCGGTCGAAGGGCTTTGGGTTTGTTGAAATGGGTTCCCAGAGCGAGGCGCAAAAGGCAGTCGGTATGTTCAACGGCTATGTGCTGAATGAACGCCAGTTGACCGTGAATGTTGCCCGTCCGCGCGAAGAACGAGGCGGTTTCCGCCCGCAGCGCGGCGGGCATCGCCAAAATCGCGGCGGCGGGAAGCGGCGTTATTAACAACCCGATGATATTCGATATTGGCGACCGGGTCGTTCACCCCCAGCACGGCGTGGGCATGGTGATCAACGTGGGGGAACGTGAATTCGAGTCCGGGGAAAGGCGGCGTTATTATGAGGTTGCCATTCCCAATTCGGGAAGCATTTTGTGGGTCCCGGTGGATGCGCCTGCCGTCGGATTACGGCGACCGGCGACGCGGAGCGAGATCAACAATTGCCGCAAGGTGCTGGTGTCCCCGCCCGCACCTCTTGCCGACGATGTTCGTACGCGGCAAGCCAGCCTGATGGAACGTCTTCGGCGGGGTCCCATCCGCGTGCAGTGCGAGGTGGTACGTGATTTGTATGCCTTCGGCGAACACAAGTCGCTGTACGGCACCATGGCGGGATTCTTCCGGCAAACGCAGAACGTGCTATGCGAGGAATGGGCGTTTGTGGAAAACGTCACGCTGGCGGAAGCGGCGCAGGAAATCTCCTCCCTTCTCGAGAAGAGCCGGCGCATGGTAAAGAAACCGAAACCGTAATCGGACTCACGATCGGCAGATGCCCGTCGTTTTTTTTCGCGCCGGGTTCTTCGCCCCTGTTTGCCGATGGGCTTCTTTCCAGACCGGAACATATCGCCAGAGCGCCTTTGGACGTTGCGAGCGTATTTTGCGGGTAATACCCCCGCCTCTCACGGCATCCATAAACACATGAGCAACCTTAGAACTGTCACCCAACTCATCGAACCGCAAACCGCCATCGAGGGCGCGGGCGTGCGCCTGCTGCGCTCCATCGCTCCGCGCGTCAGCAACCTGTTCGACCCGTTCCTCCTGTTCGATCACTTCGCCTTCAACGATCCGCTCGAAGGACCCATTCGCGGCTTTCCCATGCACCCCCACCGCGGTATCGAGACCGTTACCTACATGCTCGAAGGCGCCACCGCCCACCGCGACAGCCTCGGCAACGCTGGTCTTATCGGTCCCGGCGACGTGCAATGGATGAGCGCGGGACGCGGCATCCTGCACGAGGAAATGCCCCGCCGCGGCGAAAGCGGCAGCATCTACGGTTTTCAACTGTGGGTCAATTTGCCTTCACACCTCAAGATGTCCGCGCCGCGCTACCAGGAAGTGACCGCCTCCACCATCCCCGCCTACGAAAAGAACGGCGTCAGAATTCGCGTCGTGGCAGGGACGGTGGACGGCGTGACCGGTCCCGTCACCGACATTGCCGCCTCGCCTCTCTACATGGACGTTGAACTGACTCCCGGCATCGAATGGCATTTCCCTATCCCCGAACGACACACCCTCATCACCTATGTCTTCGAGGGTGAGGGAGTTTTTTCTGGTGAAACCATTGCTGCGATCAAAATGGTCAAATACAACGACGGCGATCACATCACAGTCAAGACCGAGAACCGCCCTGTCCGCTTCATGCTCATGGCTGGCGCACCGTTCAAAGAGCCCATCGTCCCCTACGGTCCGTTCGTGATGAATACCATCGAAGAAATCCAGCAGACTTTGAAAGAACTCCGCAACGGGACGTTTATCAAGGAATGAGGAAATCGCCTCCGGGATTTTCAAAATCTTGGAGGGCTGATTTAACTGATGTTATGCCCCGTCCCGAAGGTTGGGGTTGGAAAACGCCTTGATTTCAAAGAACCTTCGGGACGTTTTGCCTAAGGTGAGTGATTAACCCATGACCCAAATCCTCTACGGCGAGCGCATTGCCAGACAAGGTAAACTCCGCCTGGGCTGTTCCGCCGCTATATTTGACGAACAGCGACGCATCCTGCTCACCAAACGGCGAGACAACGGTCAATGGTGCCTGCCGGGCGGCGGCGTAGAGGCGGGCGAGTCGGCGGCTGAGGCGTGTGAAAGAGAAGTTTTGGAGGAAACAGGCTTGAGCGTTCGTGTGAAGCGGCTGGTTGGCGTGTACAGTCATCCAGACCAGATTGCCGTTTACCCCGATGGGAACAAAGTCCATTTTGTTGTTTTACACTTCGAGACGGAAGTCATCGGTGGAAAATTAGGTTTAAGCGACGAGACTTCTGACTTCGGGTATTTCACGCTGGAAGAACTGGAAGGGTTGGAGATGTTTGGACGTCACAAGGAACGCATTCTCGATACGCTGGCGAATCAAAAAGAAGCGTTCGTGCGGTAATTACAGCGCACAGTTCGACGCTAGAGAGCGTCTCTTACGCTGTGGCGTAGGCGGACGTTCTCCCCTGGCACTTGCCTGCCAGGACAAGTGTAACGTCTGCCCAACCTTGCGCTGTAATGGTAATCAGATTTTCAGCCACCACACTCCTGTGCATTCGGGCAGAATCACCCAGCCGTTTGCCCTTACCTTATTCCCCAATTCATCGCCAAAGAAAAAGCGGGATAATTCCTCGGCTTCCTCGAGGGATTCAAATTTGTAATCTGTGCGAATCCATCTGTGTTGAAAACCGGACTCGTCGAGCCAGAGATAAAACTCGCGGAGATGCTCCAACCGAATCGGCGCCTCGCTGCCCGTGCCAAGCGATTCGAACAGGACGATGAAACTGCCCTGCCTCAAAACGCGTTTCATTTCGGTCATCCACTTTTCCAACTCCTCGCGCCACGAGGCGGGATTCCACACTGTCAGATAACTTACACTCCAGCCGGAGACGGCAAGATCGGCGGAGTGATCAGGGATCGGTAACTGTCGGTGGTCGGCGGTCTCCACTTTCCAATTCGTCAAACCGCTGGCTTCAAGTCGCTGACGGCACACCCGCAACATCTCTTCCGAAAGGTCGAACGCGCGCACAGACCCGGCGCGCGGCGCAAGCATCACGCTCAGACGCCCCGTCCCTGCACCCAGGTCGAGAATGTCCAACCCGTCGGGGTTGACAATCTCCTCCAGCGCCTTGAGCAGGTTACCCTGATGGTCTTCTCTTGCAATCAGCGCTTCGTAGCGGTCGCCGTCGGTTTGGTAGATTTGTCTTTGCCGGTCGGACATTTGTTCTCCCGTATTTTTGAAGGAATTTCACCTGCAGACGCTCGTTTCGATTCAATCCGCCAATCCGTTCATCTTTGCAAAGTTGGGCGCAGGGAAGTGGACAAGAAAGTCGGCGCGGAAATCTGGTGAATTCGGCAAGTGCAAATCCCTGTTTCAAGGAGGCGCCTCACTGCGTTCCCTGCAAACTTATGGGACGATGCCGTTTCGATTCATACTTTTTCCCTCTTGAACTGCGTCTCATACAACTGGGCATACAACCCATTGAGCGCGAGCAACTCTTCGTGCGTGCCTCTCTCAACGATCCTTCCCCGATCCATCACCAAAATCAAATCAGCAGCCAAGATCGTGCTCAGGCGATGCGCGATCACGATGCTTGTGCGTCCCGCCATGACGCGCTTCAAGGCCTCTTGAATCAGCGCTTCGGATTCGCTGTCGAGATGACTCGTGGCTTCGTCCAAAACCAGAATGCGCGGGTCTTTGAGAATCACGCGGGCGAGGGCGATACGCTGCTTTTCGCCGCCGCTCAGGCGGTAGCCGCGCTCGCCCACGATCGTGTCGTAGCCGTCGGGCAGGTCCACGATGAACTGGTGGATGTTGGCGGCGCGCGCCGCGGCCTCGATCTCCGCCTGGGTCGCGTCCATTTTCGCATACGTCAGGTTGGTGCGGATGGTGTCGTGGAAGAGATACGTCTCCTGCGTGACCATGCCGATTGCCTGTGAGAGCGATTCCAGCGTGACCTCGCGCAGGTCGTGTCCGTCCATGCGGATGACGCCGTCGGTGGGGTCGTACAAGCGCGGGATGAGATACGTCAGCGTGGTTTTGCCCGCGCCCGAGGGACCGACCAGCGCGACCAACTGCCCGGGACGCGCGATAAAGGAGATTCCCTCCAAAGCGACTTCTCTGGCTTGGGAGGTGGAATCAGGTTCGGAGGAGTCGGAGCCGCTTCCATTCCGACCGTGGAGGGGGGACCGTTGACCGTCCACCGTCTTCCGTCCACTGTCCTGATCCGCCAACGACAGGACCGCGCCCACGTCTTCGTGCCGCCCGTAGCGCTTGACCTGTTTGAGCAGAATCGACTCGTCCACTTTGTAGGTGAACGTGACGTTATCGAATTCGAGTTCGCCGCGCACGTCGCGCAGTTCGACGGCGTTCTCTTTTTCGACGATGTCCTGCGGCAGGTCAATGACCTCGAACACGCGCTCGAACGAAACCATGCTGGTTGAAAATTCGACGGGCGCGCCCGCCAGCCCCTGCAGCGCGCCGTAGAGTTGACCGAGATACGAACCGAACGCCACGATGGTGCCGACCGTGAAGACATCGGTGATGACGAAGTAGCCGCCGAGGCCGTAGACCAGCGCCGTGCCCACCGCGCTGACCAGACCGAAGATGACGAAAAACGTGGAGCCGACCACGGCGCGCTTGATGCCGATATCGCGCACGTTGGCGGCGCGTTCACGGAAGCGTTTCTCCTCTTCGCGGGCGCGACCGAACAATTTGACAAGCAGCGCGCCGCCGATGTTGAGAGTCTCGTTCATATGCGCGTTCATCCTGGCGTTGTGATCCATGGCTTCGCGGGCGATGTCGCGCAGGACAGTTCCGAGTTTTTGCGCGGCGATGATGAAGAGCGGAAGGATCAGCACGCTGACGACGGTCAGCCGCCATTCGAGCGTGAGCATGACCGCCAGCAGGGCAACCGCTTCGATGAGGTTGGTCACAATATTGACGATGGTGTTGCTGATGGCGTTCTGCGCGCCGACCACGTCGTTGTTGAGGCGCGACATGAGTTCGCCGACCTTGGTGTTGGTAAAAAAGCGCAGAGACATGCGCTGTAACCGCGCGAAGAGCGACGAGCGCAAATCGTAAATGACGCCTTCGCCGACGGTTGCGTTCAATCTTCGCTGAAAGACATTGATGACGCCAGTCAGCGCGGGGATGCCCAGCAATGCCGCGCCGAGCAGGACGAGGCGGTTGATGTCTTTGGCGGGAATCACCACGTCAATCATGTTGCGGAAGATCAGCGGCGTGAGCAGGGACAAGCCCGTGGTAAGGGTAATCGTCACCAACATGCCCGCGATGTGTCCCCAGTATCCGCGCGCGTAGGTGAGGACGCGCAAGAGAAGTTGTTTGGTTACTTTGGGCTTTTCGTCGCCCTGACGCATTGCCACATACCAAGCGCTGCCATGCCACATAGATGAGTCTCCCGGTTAGATAGTCTCATAGTCGAATAGTCCGTAGTCATTGGATGAGCAGTTCTTGACCACCAGACTATCAGACTATAAGGCTATCAGACCAATCGCGCAACTAAACGAATAGGGAGGTTTAATGAAAGTCTGATAAAGGTATGTGCATGGTAGAACCGCGCCGGGTCTTCTGGCGGAATTACAGCCTGAATTTGCCGGGCAAGCCGCTCTGGCTGTCCGGTGCAATCCAGACGTGAAAATTGCCCGGCTCCACCCCAAAGGCGCCGTCGGCGCGGGTGAACGTCAGGTCTTCCTCGCGCAGGGTGAAAGAGACGCGGCGGCTTTCACCGGGCTGGAGTGTGATGCGCTGGAAACCCTTCAGCTCTCGGATGGGACGAGTGAGCGAACCGATCAGGTCCCGAACGTAAAGTTGAACGACCTCCGTGCCGGCGCACGCGCCGATATTGGTAACTTCTGCGCTGATTGCGAGCGCGCCGCGCAGGGTGTCACTGCTCAGCGTCAAGTTGGAGTACTCGAAGCGGGTGTAGGTCAGGCCGAAGCCAAAGGGAAAGAGGGGTGAGGGCGGCAAATCGAGGTATCGTGTTCTGAACTCTCCCTGCGGGTTAATGGGGCGCCCGGAGTTTTTCCGGTTGTAGTAGATGGGAATCTGACCGGTGGCGCGTGGAAAAGTGATGGGCAATCTACCGGAAGGAGATGCAATGCCGAACAGGATTTCTCCCAGCGCCGCGCCGCCCTCGATGCCCGGATGCCAGGCGTAGAGAGCCGCGTCCACCACCTGGACCTGAGAGGTGATTGCCAGCGGACGCCCGGCAAAGACCACCAGCGCAAGAGGTTTGCCCAGCGCCGCCATCGCCTGCACAAACTCCGCCTGACCGGGCGGCAAACTCAGGTCGCTGATGTTGCAGTTTTCGCCGGAACGGGCGGGATGTTCACCCAGGAGGAGCACGACCGCATCGGCATGATGCGCCAAATGCAGGGCAAGGTCGCTTGTCTCGGCAAACCAGAGTTCCACGCTGTTGGGCGCGGTTTGCCGAAGCGCCTCATCGAGCGGCGTGACATCTTCGGCGCGGCCGTCGGGCGTCCAGGTGCCGAAGAGTTCGCCGCGGGCGTGGACGAAGGGTCCCGCCAGGAGGATGCGGCGAAATCCTTTGAGGGGCAAAAGGTCGCGGTCGTTTTTGAGCAGGACCATGCTTTGGCGGGCAAAGTCTCGGGCAAGAGAACGCGCTTCGGGAGTGAGCAGGTCGCGGGGGGCGCGAAGCGGGTCGGTGAAGGGTTGGGCGAAGAGCCCGGCGCGGTGTTTGATCCGCAAAATGCGGCGCACGGCTTCGTCAATCTCTTCGATTGAGATTTTTCCCCGTTGCAGGCTTTCGCCCAGTGTATTCAGATATACGCCGCTGACCATATCCATGTCGAGACCAGCCTGCAAGGCAAGGCGGGCAGCGTGCGCCTCGTCTTCCGCAACGCCATGCTGGATGAGTTCCTTGACCGATTCCCAATCGGAAACGACAAAGCCATCGAACCCCCATTCACCGCGCAGGATGTCCGTCAGCAGGCGGCGGTTGGCGGTGGCGGGAATGCCGTTCAGGTCAATGAACGCAGACATGAGGGTGCCAGCACCCGCTTGGACGGCTGCGCGAAAGGGCGGAAGGTAGATGTCGCGCAGAGTGGGTTCGGAGATTTCGCCGTTTTCGTAATCGCGCCCGCCCTCCGCTGCGCCGTAGCCGACGTAATGCTTAGCGCAAGCGACAAGGGCATCGGGCGCCGAAAGGTCATCTCCCTGAAAGCCCTGCACGACTGCGCCCGCCATCTGCGCGCCGAGAAACGGGTCTTCGCCATTACCCTCTGCCACACGTCCCCAGCGCGGGTCGCGGGCAATATCGAGCATGGGGGCAAAGGTCCATTTAATGCCGCTGGCGGTGGCTTCACGGGCGGCAACTGAGGCGGCTTGCCGGGCGAGGTGCGGGTTGAAGGCGGCGGCTTGAGCGAGGGGAATGGGAAAAACCGTGCGGAAGCCGTGAATCACATCGCGCCCAAAAAGCAGAGGGATTTTGAGGCGCGATTCGAGCGCGAGTTGTTGAAAATGGTTGCTGAGTTCGGCGCTGCCGGAATCGGAGAATCCCTGTCCGGTCAGGGCACCGGAGGCGTTGATGAGCGAGCCAGCCTTCCCCTCTCGCAGCAGGGAAGAGTCAAAACGATCTCCAGGGTTCACCTGGTTGAGTTGTCCGAGCTTTTCTTCCAGGGTCATTTGGCTGAGCAACTGGTTGACAAAGGTCTCGTCGGTTTTGTTGGACATGAGCCACCTCGATGCAGTGAAAGATAGGATTTTCCTTGACAAAGCAAGGCAGGTATGATAATTTTTAGCAGCAGGTGAAACGTTTCACCTGACAGGCGCTAGTTTATCCCAAAACCCGATAAAAGAAAAGCCAGGAACCCCTGAGGCGTGCATGAAGAAAAAATTCGAAAGCTCTTTTGGGTACTTTTCAGAAAATGGTCGGGAATACATCATCACGACGCCGCTCACGCCGCGTCCGTGGGGCAATGTCATCAGCAACGGCGATTATGGCATGATGATTTCACAAACAGGCTCCGGCTTCAGTTGGCGGGGGAACGCCGGGCAAAATCGCATTACGCGCTCCTTTCAGGACCTCATCAAAGACAACTGGGGCAAGTATTTCTATATCCGTGATTTGAAGCGTCAGGTGTACTGGTCGGCTGCTTATAAACCGGTTATGCGTCCGTATCAACAGTACGAAGTGACGCATGGGGCAGGATACAGCCGTTTCCTTCATCAGGTGGAGGACATCGAAAGCATGCTAACGGTCTTTGTGGCGGTGGACGCGCCGGTGGAAGTCTTTCAGTTGACGCTCACCAACCTGAGCGGCGAAATCCGCGAGCTGGACGTGACCTCCTATGCCGAATGGCTGTTAGGCTTCGCGCCGGATGAACATCGCGAGTTCCATAAGTTATTCATTGAAACCTCCGCCGATGTGAAACAAAAGGCGGTGTTCGCCCGCAAGTGTCTGTGGGGGTTCCCGGATGAAAAAGGACGCCACAACAACGTGGATTGGGCTTACACGGCTTTCATGGCGGTCAGCGAACCGCTCAAATCGTTCGATTGCGATAAAGAATCCTTCCTCGGACTCTACAACAACGATGACCGTCCTCAAGCGATGACCGCCTCCACCCTGATGGGACGGCTGGGCCGCTTTACCGACGCCATTGCCGCCCTTCAGATCGCGGTGACGCTGACGCCGGGCGAATCAAAAACGGTTGTGTTCACCCTCGGCGCCGCGGAGGATGGACGCGAAGACGCCCGTGAACTCATTGAACGTTTCACATCTCCGCAGAAAAGTCAGCAGGCGTTCGAGGCGGTACAGAAGTTCTGGGCGCGTTTCCTGGATACGGAATACGTGGAAACGCCCGATGAAGCCCTGAACTTCATGACCAACTACTGGGCAAAATATCAGGCGATTTCCTGCCGCCTGTGGGGCAAGTCGGCATTTTATCAAGTCTCGGCAGGATACGGCTTCCGCGACCAACTCCAGGACAGCCAGATTTTCCTCGTCAGCGAGCCGGCGCATGCGCGCAGGCAGTTGCTGCTCCATGCCTCCCAACAATTCATCGAAGGAGATGTGCTGCACTGGTGGTTTTCCATCCGCGGCGGCGGTCCGCGCACCAACTGCTCGGACGATTTGCTCTGGCTTCCTTTCATTCTGGACGCCTACCTGAAAGAGACCGCCGATTACGGCATTCTCGATGAAGCGGTTCCCTATCTGAACGCCCCGCCCGAACCGCTGTACCAGCACTGCAAGCGCGCCATCGAACGTTCCTTCTCGCGGTTTTCGCCGCGCGGCATCCCGCTGATGGGCGATCACGACTGGAACGACGGTTTGAGCGCCGTAGGGACGCTCCTGAAAGGCGAAAGTTTTTGGGTGGCGGAATTTCTCTATATGATTTTGGGAAATTTTGCCCCGCTCGCCCGCCGCCGCGGCGACGAGACCTTGGCCCGCAAATGCGATGATGTGCGTACCTCGCTCAAAGAGGCACTCAACCGCTACGGCTGGGACGGCGAGTGGTACCTGCAAGCCACCACCGATGACGGTTTGCCGCTCGGTTCGCGGGAGAACGAGGAGGGCAAAATCTTTCTCATGCCGAACATCTGGGCGGTCATCAGCGGGGCGGCAACTCCCGAACGCGCCCGCACGGCGATGAACTCGGTCACGAAATACCTGTTCAAGGACTATGGCACGCTCCTCAACCATCCTGCTTTTACTCGTCCCCGCCCCGATATTGGATATGTCACGCGCTACGCGCCCGGCTTGCGCGAGAACGGCGGCGTTTACACCCATGCCGCCACCTGGTCGGTTTGGGCGTACGCGCAAATGGGACAACCCGAACGGGCGTATGAGGCGTACCGCCGCATCTGCCCGCCCAGCCGCAGCGCAGACGTTGAAATCTACAAGGCAGAACCTTACGTCACGCCGGGCAACATTGACGGTCCGCTTTCGGAATATTACGGGCGCGGCGGCTGGACGTGGTACACCGGGTCGGCGCAATGGCTGCACCGCGTCGCCACGCATTGGATTTTGGGAATTCGTCCGCAGGAAAACGGCTTGTTGGTGGAACCAGCCATCCCGTCGGGTTGGAGCGGGTTCAAGGTCACACGACGGTTTCGAAATGCTGTGTACGACATCCGCGTGGATAACCCCCATCACGTCAGCAATGGAATCCAATCCGTGACCGTGGATGGACAACCCTTTACAGGCAATCTTCTGCCTGTCTTCGGCGATCAGCAGACTCATACGATTCAAATTGTACTTGGGGTAAACAAGGGTTGAAAATGAAAGGAGGCAGCCGAAACAATACATTCCATTCACCCATCGTGTGGACTACACATCAAATCGAAAATCAGTACTTCACGAAAGCGCGTAATTAGCGTTCTCTAACGCTGAAAATACAAAAGGAGATGAAGAATGAAAACCTTTTCCAAATGGATGAATACGGCAATCGTGCTTGTGCTTGCCGTCAGCCTGGCGGCTTGCGGCGCTCAGCCCACGCCGACAACTGCTCCCGCAGAACCGACCTCTGCTCCCCCTCCCGCTGAAGCGCCCACCCAAGCCCCCGCCCCGACTGAAGAGGTGATGGAACCTGTCACCATCCGCTATGCCAACTGGAACGTCGGAACCGAAGAGGAAAATAACCTGCAGCGGCAGCTGGTCAAAGCCTACATGGAAATGCACCCCAACGTCACCGTTGAGTTCGTGGATATGTCCATGGAAGGCAGATGGGACGAGAAACTGACCAACTACGCCGCCAAAGGCGAACTGCCCGATGTCTTCATGGCAGACGGCACCCCGCTCTATGTCAAAAACGGCTGGCTGGCAGACCTGACCGACCTGGTAGCGAACGACCCCGACTGGCAGGATGTACCGCAAGTTCTCAAAGACGCGGTGACTTATAACGGCAAGGTGCTTGGTTTGCCTGCCGCGCAGTTCGTGATGGGTTATTTCGTCAACCAGGACCTGTTCGAAGCCGCCAATCTCGATGCCCCCGTCTACGGCGTTTCGGCGGACGATTTCTTTGCCGCCACCACCGCCCTGACCGATGTGCAAAAGGGCAAACTGGGCTTGGACGAGATGGAGTTCATCATGGGCTGGTATCCCAGCACGCAGGACCCCAATCTCAAATGGTTCAGTTACGACGGTCAGCACATGAACTATAACTCTGCCGCCTTCAAAGCCGGCATCGCCAAAGCGGGCGAGATGAAGCCCCACACCTGGCAGGGGCTCAGCGATGAACAAAAGCCGAACTTCAAATCGGTCGGACCCTGGGAACTGTTCCTCAACCAGGAAAGCGGCGTCCGCTGGGATGGCGGCTGGGCGGTACCCGGTTATGCCGGCGCCACCTTCAACTGGGACTTCATGGGCGTCCCCGGCGGAAATCAGGCGCTGGTGGCGGACATCATCGTCGTCTCCAAAACCGCTTCCAACCTCGAAGCCGCCTACGATTTTGCCAAATGGATGACCTTCTCTAAGGAAGGCTACGCCAAAGAAGCCGAACTCGCCAAAGCAGCCGCTACTGTGCCGACCCGTATGCCGGTCTCGGTGAACGCCGATTCGATTGACCTGTACATGTCTTTCGTGGGCGACAAGCCCGGTCTGCGCCAGGCGCTCGAAAACCTGGATAACAGCCTGCTCGAATCGCTGGCAAAAATCGTCCCCGGCTACATCAACGCCCGCTGGGAAGGCAAACCCGGTATTGACATCGGCGAAGACAAGGACGTCAACATGTGGTACATGTTCAACTTCGCCAACGACGGCAAATACAAATACGAAGATTACGCCGCCCAACTGGAAGAATTTGCCAACAAGATCCTGGATGAAGCCCGCGCCGAATTAAATCCGTAGTGCCGTGAGAGGGGAGCGTTGGTACAATCACAACGCTCCCCTCTTTACTTCTTTTTTGTGTACATAGCGGATGTTCTCTAACATCTCCTGTGCAGACAACAGGATGCCTCGTGTGCGTTCTCTCATGCATTCATCAGGAAGCCGGCGTATGCCACCCAAACCGAGACAAATTTTTCGACTGGCGCTCTCCCTGCTGATCCTCCTCTCCAGCGTTTCTACCTTCGCTGCAGCCTCCCTGCCTGCTCCCCGCCGACAGCCGCTTCTGCCGGCAGATACATCCCCCTCACCTATCATCGAAATCCCTGCCGAGGCGTTCGGCTTGCCGCTGGCGCAGGATGAAACCGCCCGCCAGTATCCCAAAGGAAGCGTTTTACTACAAGAAGGGGCGAGCGTGCAATTCCGCGTTACCGTCCCTGCCGGAGGGGAGTACATGCTCCAGTTCGACGCGGCAGCCTCCCCGTCCGCCCCGACCGCTCCCGCAGGTCAGATGCGCGTGGACGACGGCTTTCCTCTCCCCGACTTGCGCAACATCAGTTTCCCCGTCTTTTACCGCAACAGCGCCGCCACCTTCCCCAAAGACCGCTACGGCAACGACGCCCTCATCCGCCAGGAACGTTTGACGCGCTGGGCAAAAATCCCTGCCCGCGACGTGACCTTCAGCCAGCCCTATCCGCTGCGAATCAAGTTAAGTGCGGGAGAACACCGTTTCCACTTCACCCTGACGGAAGGCGCGCTGTACCTGGGAAGCATTTACCTCGAGACCTTTTCCCCCTACCCCGCCTACGCCTCCTATTCGGACCTTCAGCCTGCGCCTCTTTCCTCCGGCTTTTCACTCACCCTCGAAGCCGAATTCCCCTCCTACAAAAATGACACGTCGGTGCGCCCCGCCAACAACCGTGACCTGACCGTCACCCCCTACGACACTTACAAGCTGTTGCTCAACACCCTGGGCGGCGAAAGCTGGAACAAAAGCGGCGCCGCCGTCTATTACGAATTCGAAGTTCCCGCCGACGGGAGGTATGCAGTCACCTTTCGCGCCCTGCAAAACACCCGCAGCAACTTTACCGTCTTCCGCCGTATCACCCTCAACGGCGAAGTGCCGTTCGAGGAACTGAACGCCTTTCCCTTTCCCTATTCCGATGGCTGGGTGGATGTGCCGCTCGGCGGCAAGACGCCCTACCTGCTCTTCCTGCACAAAGGCGTGAACACGCTGGGCATCGAAGCGACCACCTCCCCTTACCTGCCCGCCATCCAAACCATCCAGCAAGCCCTGCTCGACATCAACACCCTCGCCCTGGAAATCCGCAAACTGACGGGCAACCAGCGCGACCCCTACAAGGAATGGGTCATCTCAGATTACATTCCCGACATCGAACCCCGCCTGAATACCATCGCCCAAAACCTGATTAACGACAAAGAGATCCTGCTCAAAATCACGGGAAGCGGCGCCTCGCCGGAAGTGCTCACCTACCAGATGGCAATTGACAACCTGCTGTTCCTTGCCGCCGACCCGGACAAAATCCCAATCTACATGGCGCGTTTCTCGGAGGGACCCGGCTCGGCGGCGCAACTGCTCGGTTCGCTCCTGCTTCAGCTGCAAAGCCAGCCCCTTGCCCTCGATAAAATCATCATCCATTCCCCCGATATAGCGATTCAAACGCCGCCTGCGCCCTTTTCACGTTCACTGGCAGAGGGTTTCAAGCGCTTTCTACATTCCTTTCAGCCAGACCCGTATCAATCCATCGGCGCGGAAGAGGGAGAACTGGAAGTGTGGGTCAACCGCCCGCGTCAATACGTGGACCTGCTGCAGGTCATGTCCGACGAATCGTTCACACCGCAGACAGGGATTCACGTCAAATTTTCGATCATGCCCGACGAATCAAAACTGGTACTGGCAAACGCGGCGGGCATTCAGCCGGATGTGGCGTTGGGGGTCAGCACCAACATTCCTTATGAACTTGCCATCCGCAACGCTTTGTACGACTTGCGCTCGTTTGACGATTTCGACACCTTCATTCACATTTATTCACCGGGGTCGCTGCTGAGTTACATCATCGGCGATTCGGTCTATGCCATCCCGGAAACACAGGATTTCTGGGTCACGTTTTATCGTAAGGACATTCTCCATTCGCTGGGGATTCCCGTTCCACATACGTGGAATGAGGTGCTCGAGATTCTGCCCGAACTCCAGCGATACGGGATGAACTACAACACACCACTTTCGAGCGGGGCAGGGCTGAAGGGATATCTGCTCACCGCGCCTTACCTGTTCAACTACGGCGCAAAACTTTACAGCGACGACGGTTTTGCCACCGGCTTGCAAAGCGAGGAGGCAATTGCCGCCGTTAAATTCATGGCGGAGAGTTTCACCATCTACGGCATGCCGCTGACCACCTCGAGTTTCTACGAAAGTTTCCGCTACGGCACGCTGCCCATCGGCGTTTCCAACTTCGAAACCTACATCAAACTGATGACCGCCGCCCCGGAAATTGACGGTCTATGGGCAATTGACCTGTACCCGGCAATCGTTCTGCCTGATGGAAGGCAACTTCGCTACGCCACCGGCTCAGCGCAAGCCAGCCTCATGTTCAAAAACACCGACCAGCCCCAGGAAGCCTGGCAATTCATGAAGTGGTGGATGTCTACCGAAACGCAGGTGGATTTTCAGGAAAGGCTGATTCTGAATTACGGCAGGGAATATCTGTGGAACTCCGCAAATCTGGATGCTTTCAGCCGTCTCGCCATCCCTGAGGAGCATCGAGCCGTGATTCTGGAACAATGGAAATGGCTCCAGGAACCGGTGCGCTTGCCCGGCAGTTACATGCAGGAACGCGAATTGAGCAATGTGTGGAATCGTATCGTGTTCGATGGCGTCAATCCCCGCGTCGCGCTCGATCGCTCCATCATCATCATCAACCGCGAAATCACGCGCAAGATGGAAGAGTTTGGCTACCTGAAAAACGGCCAGCGGGTGAAAGAGTTCAAAATTCCAACCCTCGAAATCGTTCAGGAGTGGATGGAACATGGGCAGTAGAGCGTCTCTTCAAAAATGGCTCCAAAAAGAAGGCAATGCTTACGGCTTTGTTTCGATGTACGCGCTGCTGTTCTTCGTCTTCATCATTGTGCCGGTGCTGGCGGCGTTCCTGCTCTCCTTCACGTTTTTCGATACCATTCAATTGCCGCGTTTCATCGGTCTGCGCAATTACATCACCCTGGTTACACAGGACGACACTTTCATGAAATACGTCCTGCCCAACACCATTCAGTTCGCAGTGATTGTAGGACCGGGCGGGTATGCGCTTGCCTTTCTGCTGGCGTGGGTGCTGGCACAACTGCCGAAAATCCCGCGCACTTTGTTCGCGCTGATTTTGTACTCCCCTTCCATGACCTCCGGCGTGGCAATGGCTGTGGTCTGGAAAACCCTCTTCAGCGGCGACCAGACCGGCTATTTGAACAGTTTCCTGATGAACCTGGGAATCATCCAGCAGCCACTCCAATGGCTGCAATCGCCCGATTATCTGATGACTATCATGATCATTGTGACGTTGTGGAGCAGCATGGGTATCGGCTTTCTGGCAATGCTGGCGGGCATTCTGGAAATCAACCCGGAACTCTACGAAGCCGCCGCGTTGGACGGAATGAGCAGCCGCTGGCAGGAAATCTTCTACATCACCATTCCGTCCATGAAACCACAAATGCTCTTTGGGGCAGTGATGGCAATCGTTGGCACGTTTCAGGCGGGAGCCATTGGCGTGACGCTTTCGGGCAGCAACCCCACGCCGCAATACGCCGGACAACTGATTGTCAACCATATCGAAGATTATGGTTTTTTACGGTACGAAATGGGCTATGCTGCCGCCGTTTCGGTGGTGCTGCTCCTGATGGTGCTGTTCTTTACGCGCCTCTCGAACCGACTGTTTGCCAGCGAAGAGTGAGACACCATGAAAAGAAACTGGTTCCGCCGTTTTCGTGGAGTACGCAACCGGGGCATCAACCCGCAGGACTTTCACGTCAGCCAGATCAAGTTCTACCTCCTGCTCCTGCCGCTGGCGGCGTTCATGCTCCTGCCCATTCTGTTCATCTTCTCCAGCGCCTTCAAGCCGTCCGATGAACTTTACGCCTACCCGCCGCGCTTTTTCGTGGTCAACCCCACCCTCAAAAACTTTACCGATCTGTTCTCAAAAATGTCCAGTTCCGGCATCCCGGTCAGCCGCTATCTGTTCAACAGCATCGTGATCACGCTGGTCGCGGTCGTGGCATCCATCCTCGTATCCAGCGCTGCCGCGTATGCCTTGTCTAAAAAACGCTTCAAACTCAAACAAACCCTCTTCGCTGTGAATACTGTGGCGTTGATGTTCGTCCCGATTGCCGTCACCATTCCGCGCTTTCTGGTTGTCGAACGGCTGCATCTGCTGGATACTTTCTGGGTGCACATTCTGCCGGGACTGGCAATGCCGGTGGGATTATTCCTGCTCAAACAGTTCATGGACAGCGTCCCCAACGAAATCATCGAAGCCGCCCAAATTGACGGCGCTTCAGACCTGCAAATTTACTGGCGCATCATCCTGCCCATGATCCGCCCCGCCATTGCCACCATTGCCATCCTGACCTTTCAAGCCGCGTGGAACAACGCCGAAACCTCCACGCTCTACGTCAACACCGAGAGTTTGAAGACCTTCGCCTTCTACCTCAGCACACTGACCACCGCCACAACCGGCGCCAACGCCGTGGCTGGACAGGGCATTGCCGCCGCTGCTGCGCTCATCATGTTCCTGCCCAACCTGATCATCTTCATCGTCCTGCAAAGTCAGGTGATGAGCACCATGTCGCATTCGGGTTTGAAATGAAACGCACCCTCCCGCTTCTGCTCTTTGCGATTCTCCTGCTGACCGCCGCGCTTCCCGCACGGACGCGCGCCCTCTCCCCCTACACCACCTGGGCAAGAGGTCCCGGCGGAGTTCCCTACCCGACACAAGATGCCTACACCCCGCTCGACGAAATTGACCTGCCGCTCGCCTCGCCCGAAGAATTGTTTCTCGCCCCCGACGGTTTCCTCTACGTTGCCGACACCGGCAACGGACGCATCGTCAAACTGGACGGAGACTTTCAAATCGCCGCCGAATTCGGGCATGGACTGCTGCAAGCGCCGACGGGACTGTTTATAGACGAAGATGGCTTCTTCTACATCGCCGACGCCGGCAAAAACGCCATCGTCATCCTGAACCAAGATGGCAGCCTGCGCGCGGAATTGGGCCGTCCCTCCGAGCCGCTCTTCGGCACGCGCCGCGAATTCCTGCCGCGCAAACTCATCCTCGACGCGCGCAAGAACCTCTACATCGTCAGCGAAGGCTCGGTGGACGGGCTGGTAATGATGAACACCGCCGGCAACTTCATCGGCTACTTCGGCGCAAACCGCGCCCAAATGTCGCTCAAAATGATCTTACAGCGCATGTTCCTCACAGAGGAACAACTGGAACAGTTCATCAAGACCGAAGCCGCCTCCCCTTCCAACCTTGCCATTGACCGCCAGTCGCTCATCTACACGGTCACCGCCGGCACCAGCCGCGACCGCAGCATCCGCAAATTCAACATTGCCGGCACCAACCTGCTCCAAAACGTCTTCGGCTCCACCACCTTCCGCGACCTCCACGTCAGCGAAAACGGACTGCTTGCCGCCGTGGATGCAGACGGAAAAATCTACGAATACAACGCCAACGGCGTTCTCCTCTTCGTCTTTGGCGCAAAGGATACGGCAGACCAGCGCCTCGGCATGCTGGCAAATCCCGCCTCCATCGAGCGCGTCGGCAGCGACCTTTACGTGCTGGACAAGGACAAGAACGCCATCCTCATCTACCGCGCCACCGACTTTGCCAAACGCGTACATGAAGGCGTGCGCCTCTACATGGACGGTTTTTACGTCGAAGCAAAACCCCACTTCGAGAACGTCCTCACCTACAACGGGCTGTTCATCATGGCGTATCAGGGCATCGCCGACGCCTACTACAAACAAAACGACTACTCGCGCGCCCTGCAAGCCTACCGCACCGCCGAAGACCGCAACGGCTACTCCGAAACCTTCTGGGAACTCCGCAACGCCGTCTTACAACAATACCTGGGCAGCGCGCTCCTCGCCCTCTTCGGCTTGTGGCTCGCCTCCGCCGTCTTCACCCGCCTCGAAAAACGCTTCGGCTGGCTGGACCCCCTGCGCCAGAAAGCGCGGCAGCTGCAAAACATCCGCCTGGTGGATGACTTCCTCTTCATGTTCCGCTTCATCAAACAACCCGCCGACAGTTTCTACTACATCAAAAAAGACCAGCGCGGCAGCCTCACCTTTGCCTTCCTCCTCTACCTTTGGGTTGTCATTGCCCGCCTCCTCTCGCTTTACCTGACCGCCTTCATCTTCAGTCCCTACCCCAGTCCCGCCTGGATTCCGTTCGAGACCGAAATCGTCTACGCCCTCCTTGCCCTGCTGCTCTGGAACGCCGCCAACTACCTGGTCTCCACCATCAGCGACGGTGAAGGACGCCTGCGCGACGTCCTCATTGGCAGCGCCTACAGCCTCTTCCCCTACGCCCTCTTCGCCCTGCCGATTGCCCTGCTCTCCAACCTCCTCACCCTCAACGAAACCTTCCTTTACACCTTCTCCACCCAAATCATGTGGTTCTGGACGGGGCTGATGCTGTTCATCATGGTCAAAGAAATTCACAACTACTCACTTTCCGAAACCATCCGCAACATCCTCACCACCCTGTTCACCATGGCGATGTTCCTGCTCACCGCCTACATTCTCTACGTTTTGTTCAACCAGTTGTACGAATTCGTCCTGGCGATTATTCAGGAGATCGGACTGCGCGGCTGACATGCGACCCTTCACCCGCCTCTTTCTGACCCTCTGCCTGCTCCTGACCATCGGGCTTTTCCTCGCGCCGAGGGCCAGCGCCGCCCCCGCCCAACCGCAGGAGATTCCCCCCTCATATCAGCGAACCGCCGAAAACGAAACCTTCGAACTCTACGTGGATTCATCCACCCTTGCCTTCAAACTGCTGGACAAACGCAGCGGCTACCTCTGGCATTCGGGCATAGACGAACTCCAGCAGGGCGACCGCTTGAACAAATCCTGGCGGGCGTTTGCCCAAAGCGGCGTCAGCATCGAATATCTCGACGAGAAGGCAATCAGCAAACGCATCTCCATCACCAACGCCGGCCGCACACTGAACGTCACCCCCATCGAGGCAGGAATCGAGGCGGAGGTAAAGTTCGAGGAGGTCGGAATCAGCCTCCGGGTCCGCTTGCGGCTCGAAGCGGACGGGGTGCGGGTCGAGGTCCCGTCGGAATCGATTCGTCAGGAGAATCCCGCCTTCAGACTGGGTCTGGTCTATCTCTATCCCTTCCTCGGCGCAACGCGCGGGGGCAGTACGCCGGGCTACATGTTCCTGCCCGACGGCACAGGCAGTCTCATCCGCTTTGCCGATTCGACCAAGGCAAAGAACATGTTCTACGGGCGCTACTACGGCGCAGACCTGGGGATGATTGGCGTAATGCCCTACGACCCCGCTATCAAGCGGGCTTATCCCATTTCTTTCCCTGTCTTCGGCATGGTGCATGGCGAAAAAGGGAATGCCTTCCTCGCCGTGGTGGAGGATGGCGCGGCATACGGGGAACTTCAGGCGCACCCGGCGGGCATCATCACCAACTTCAATTTTCTTTACAACGCTTTCATCTACAACGAAAGTTACTTTCAGGCGACCAACCGCTCCGGCGCCGGCGTGACCACCATCCAGAGACAGACCAACGAGTTCGACGTGGTGGTGCATTACCGCTTCTTGCAGGGGGATGCGGCGGATTATGTGGGCATGGCGCGCAGTTATCAGCAATATCTCGTCGAAAAGGGCGTGCTGAAAAAAGCGCCCGATCCCAACCCGAACATTGGCATTCGGCTGGAATTTTTGGGCGGCGACAAGGAGAAGGTGCTGTTCTGGCATCGCTTCGTCCCCATGACGACCCTCCGCCAGATGCAAACCCTGCTCGACAGGCTGCAAATCCCCAACCCGCAAGTCATCTACTTCGGCTGGCAGCCGCTCGGCGCTTCGAGCATGCCTCCCCTCTCTTTGAAACTGGAAGGCGGCTTGGGCACGCTGACCGAACTGCGCTCCCTGGCGGAAAACCTTGCGGCAAACGGCGGACGCTTCTCGCTCTACCTCGACCCGCAGGCGGCGCTGTGGCAGGAGAAAGGCTACTCCCCCCGCCGCGACCTGGCAATGGCAATCACCAGCGTCACTCTGGAAGGTTACAATCGTTACCACAATTCCTACTTCACCCTCGATGCCCTGCGGCGGCGTTACACCGCCCTGACCGAAGACATTGCCGCTTCTCTGGAGGCAGACCTGGCGCTGGATGGAATCGGCTTCACCCTCTACAGCGACTTCAGGGAGAGCGCCCCGCTCAACCGTCAGCAAGCCATCCGCGCCTATCAGGACATGCTGGGCAAATCTCCCGTGCGGCTGGGCTTTTACCGCCCCAACGATTATCTCTGGAGCCTGACCTCCGCCTATTACGATATGCCGCTGGGCGATAACGGATACATTTACACCTCCGAAGCCGTGCCCTTCCTGCCGATTGTGCTTTCGGGGTATGTGCCGTATTACGGCGCGGCACTCAACTTCTCGCCCAACCTGGAAGAGGACATCCTGCGCCACATTGATTACGGCATGTACCCCTCCTTCTTCCTGACCTACGAACCCACCGCCAAAATGCTCGACACCCGCTCGAACTGGATTTACACCTCCTCCTATGACCAGTGGGGAGAGCAAATCCGCCAAACCTACGCGCGGATGAACGCCCTGCTCGCCCCCGTGCGCGGACAGCCAATCACCGCCCGCCGCGAGTTGCGCGAAGATATCTTCATCATCACCTATGCCAACGGGAAACAAATCGTGGTCAATTACACCGACCAGCCCGTCAGCTATCGCGGCGTCGTTATCCCCCCCAGAGACGCCGCGCTTGTGGAGAATACACCATGACCTCCCTGCGCCGCAGGATCAGTCTTCGTCTCCGTGAAGCCCTGCATGGCTACGGTTTCATCGCGCTTTGGATCGCGGGCTTTTCGCTCTTCACGCTCGTTCCACTCATCGAGACCTTCCGCTACAGCCTGCATCAAGTCACCGTGACCGCCGAAGGCATCCGCCTGGATTTCACCCAATGGGCAAACTACACCCGCGCCCTGTTCACCGACCCGAACTTCATCGAACGGGTTATCGGGTACGCCATCGAAACCATCGTCTCCGTGCCGATCGTGCTGATCTTTTCGATGATCATTGCCATCTTCCTCAACCTGAACTTCAAATTCAAAGGCGTGTTCCGCACGATCTTCTTTCTGCCCGTCGTCATCACCAGCGGACCGGTCATCCGTGAACTGACCGCACAGGGCGCCACCGCCGCTCCGGGCATTGCCAACGTCCCCGCGGTGGCGGAATTTCTCGCTCAACTGCCCCGCACCCTGCGCAGTCCCGTCGAATACCTGCTGACCTCGTTCATCCTCATCCTGTGGTTTTCAGGCGTGCAGATACTCATCTACCTCTCCAGCCTGCAAAAGGTGGACAAAAGCATCTACGAAGCCGCCGCCATTGACGGCGCCTCCGCTTGGGAAGCATACTGGAAGATTACCCTCCCCTCGCTTTCCACCGCCAACCTCGTCAACGCCGTCTATACCGTCATCACCCTCTCCCATTTTTCCGAAAACAAGGTCATCCAATACATTTACAACCAGACCTACGCCGTGCAGGGCGGAATCGGCTATGCCAGCGCCATGGCATTCCTCTACTTTGCCGTGATGGTGATTCTGCTGGGTATCGTCTATCTCTTCCTGGCGGGGCAGGCAAAAAAGGAAAGGGACTGACATGCAAACCCTGCGCCGCCTCAACCTCGACGGGCTGAAAAGCCTGCTCTTCGGAAGCCGCACCCGCAGCGGACTGCTCTTCTCCGCCCTCCTCTACACCCTGCTGATTGCCATCGGCTTCGTCTATCTCTACCCCCTGCTGTTCATGTTCGTCACCAGCCTCAAAAGTCCCTCCGACCTGCTCAACCCGATGGTGCAATGGGTGCCAACCGAACTCTACACAGGCAACTATGAGAAAGCCTACCGCGTGCTCGACTACCCCAACACACTCATGGCATCCATCCTGGTCAGCGTCGTCCCCTCGCTTCTGCAAACCTTCGTCGCCTCGCTGGTGGGCTACGGACTGGCGCGCTACCGCTTTTGGGGCAAAAACCTCGTCCTGCTGTTCATCCTCGCCACCTTCATCATCCCTCCTCAAAATACCCTCATTCCCCAAATGCTCGCCTACAAAGAACTGGGCTTGCTCGGCAGCCCCTGGGCGCTCATTCTGCCCGCCATGCTGGCGCAAGGCTACCGAAGCGCCATCTTCATCCTCATCTTCTACCAGAGCTTCATCTCCCTCCCCAAAGTGCTGGAAGAAGCCGCCCGCCTCGACGGCGCCTCCGACCTGCGCATCTTTTTGACCATCGCCGTCCCCTCCGCCCTGCCTGCCTTCATCGTTTCCTTCATCTTCTCTGTCGTCTGGTACTGGAACGAAACCTTCCTCACCGCCATTTTCCTCGAAGGCGGCGTGACCACCCTGCCCATGCAACTCTCACGCTTCGTCCAGGCATACGAAAACCTCTACCCGCCCGGCACCGTCAACATCTTCGACCGCCTCAACGAAGCCGTCAAAATGAGCGGCACATTCCTGAACATTGCGCCGCTGCTGGTCATGTACTTCCTGCTGCAAAAATGGTTCGTCGAATCAGTGGAAAGGACGGGCATCACCGGTGAATAAGACGTTTTCCCTCCTCATCGTTTTCGTGCTTCTGTTGACAGGCTGCGCCTCTCCCCCCACACCGGAGCCTGCCACTGCCGCCCCAGCCCTCACCTCCACCCCAGCCATTACCGCCACCCCCGAACCGCCCACCCTCGAAACCGTCATCGAGTACGAAATGAGAGGCGCATTCGACTTCTTCTGGGAACAAGCCAATCGAGACCTCGCCAGCCCCGGCTACGGTCTGATCCGTGACCGCTTCCCCGGTTCGCCGGGCATCTCCAGCATCGCAGCCGTGGGCTTTGCCCTCAGCGCCTATCCCATCGGCGTCGAAAAGGGATACATCACCTACGAACAAGCCCGCGAGCGCACCGACAAGACTCTCGACACCCTGCTCGGCATGGAACGCACCGAAGGCTACTTCTATCACTTTGTAGATATGCAAACCGGCAAACGCGCCTGGAACAGTGAAATCTCCAGCATAGACACCGCCATTCTGATGATGGGCGTTCTCACCGCAGGCGACTACTTCGGCGGAGACGTGCAAACCAAAGCCGACCAACTTTACCGCGACGTAAACTGGAACTGGTTCGTGGACGATTCGCGGAATATGTTCTACATGGCATACCGCCCTGAAAAAGGCTTTGAGGGACATTGGGATTTCTACGCCGAGCAATTGATGCTCTATGTGCTGGCGGCAGGTTCGCCTACCTACCCCACCGACGACCGCCTGTACTACGGCTTTACCCGCCATCTCGTCGCCTATGGAGAGGGCGAACCCTTCATTCACTCCTGGTTTGGGTCGCTGTTCACCTATCAGTTCAGCCACGCCTGGCTCGATTTTCGAAATACCGCAGACCGCGAAGGCGTGAACTGGTTCGAGAACTCCGTCCATGCCGCGCGCGCCCACTATGATTTCGCCGTCCACATGGACGAAAAATACGCCACCCTGGGTCCCTCCGCCTGGGGCTTGAGCGCCTGCGATGGACCGAACGGCTATAATGGCTTGTACGGCGCGCCGCCCTCCGGCTACGACAATCGCGCCCACAGCGTGGACGACACGATCCCGCCTTACGCCGCCATTGCCTCCATCCTCTTTCTGCCCGAAGAATCTGCCCAAGCCATGCTAAACTATTACAGCATCGAACCGCTCAAAGGACAATATGGCTTTCAAGACGCCTACAACCTGACGAAAAACTGGTACGCCGCCGATGTCATCGGCATAGACAAAGGTATCAGCCTGCTCATGCTGGCAAATTATCAAAATGACCTGGTGTATGCCATCACCCTGAAAAACGAACACCTGCGCAACGGACGGGAGCGCCTGGGTATTGTCCCCACCCCCTGATGCCTGGACGCCCTGCGCTTGGAACTTGACACCTGGACCCTCATGACCACCATTCGCGACATAGCCAAACAAGCCGGCGTCAGCATCACCACCGCCTCCTACGTGCTGAACAATACCGGCAACATCAGCGAAGCCACACGCCAGCGCGTTCTGCAAGCGGCTGAAGAACTCAACTATCATCCCAACGCCTTTGCCCGCCACCTCAAAAAGGTCAAAACCCGCACCATTGGCGTATTCATCACCCGTTTTGGCGGTGCCTTCTACGAAGAAATCCTTGAGGGGATTCACGATGTCATCCTGAACACCGAGTACGAACTGATCGTCAGCCCGGAAACCCGCTCCCCGCGCCGTCTCCTGCATTACCGCCAGGTGGACGGCGCCATCGTGTTCGATTCCAAAATTCCCGACACATCCATCCTCAAACTGGCTTCACGACGATTCCCCATCGTGGTACTCGATCGTCTGCTGCAAAATGACTTTCTCCTTCCGATCCTCCTTGGCAACGCCCAAGGCGTGCGCGAAGCCTTTTTTCACCTCTACCAGCAAGGTGCGCGCCGGATTACTTTTGTGGCGGGCGCGCCAGATTCAATTGACAACACAGAACGCATGGAAACCTTCCTGTCAGAGGCGAAGCGGCATAACCTGGCTGTGCCCGTCTATCAGGGCAACTTCACCGAAGGCTCCGGTTACGAAGCCGCCCAAACCATCTTCCAATCGGGCGAACTTCCCGAAGCCGTTTTCTGCGCCAACGACCAGATGGCAATCGGCTTCCTGCGCGCCATGCGCGAACGCGGGCTTCAGGCTCCTGCAGACATCGCCGTCGTTGGTTTCGACGATATTCCCATTGCGCGTTACATGACACCTTCGCTCTCCACGGTGGGGGCTTCGCGCTTCGAATGGGGCGCCGCCGCCACCCGCCAACTGCTCGATTTTTTGGAAAACGATACTCCCTTCCAGCCGCACCGTATCCCCACCCGCTTCATCGCCCGCCAGTCATCCGCCAAGACTCTGCTCCCCGAGGAGGAGGCTTGATGTGAGGGAAACTAAAGCCGGTTCTACCTTTTTACAAAAAACTCGCAATACAACCATGGCGCTCACCTGTACCCGCCCAGCATGGCTTTAATCCCCTGTTAATTTCATCAAAAAACCGATCAGGCGATACGCTACAAAATGCCCCTTTACCGCGCTTAAAGAACGTCTACTCCCAGTGTATATAGCGGGCGTTTTCCCCTCTCCGCGTTTGAAGTTCTTCGATGCGTTTACATCCACATCCCTTGACTTCCATCTCGGCAAATGCATAGGCGGGTTTTTATTATGGAACTGTAATATTTGTAACCAAATTATACAGATTCCGTCTTATTTATGATAATGTCCAATGCCGCGGTTTAATCAAACCAGGTGGCTGGGGACTTATAATGTATTTATGTTCAGTGATTGACCGTAAGTCTTTAGAAATCCATTTGCGTAGTCGGCGTTCTCTTACGCCGACGGCGACGTTACACTTGCCCTGGCGGGCAAGCGCCAGGGGAGAACGTCTCCTACGCCTCTAATTATTTTCGACTATTTACATGAAAAACTTTTCGGCAAAGCTTTTGCAATTTGGGAGACATCTGGCAGAGATGCTTGAAAAATGGCGGTGGTTGATTCTTACCGCCATTGGTGGTTCCCTGCTGTGGGTGGAGGTGCAGGAGTTCCTCGTCTTGCGCGTGCTGGATCAGGCATTTCATTATTTTGAAGTGTTTCAGTACGCGGTTTTGCTGATATCCACCGGCGTACTGATTGAAATGTTCGCGCGATCCAACCGTGCCTACAGACAGGCTGTAAAAATTCTGGAATATAAGCACAGGTTGAACCTGGCATTGACCGCCAGCGATGACTGGGAAACTTTGTTTGACAAGATTGCGAAAATTCCAGGCGAAATCGCATCGGCAGACGAAGTCTATTTACTGGTTGAAAACCCGCTTACAGGGCAGTTCGAAAAAACCACCCACTGGCAGGCGGAAGAACAATCGGGCAACGCCTACACATGGGACCCGCTGAAGCCGTGCAAGCATTGCCTGGAAAAACCCTCGAATGCCAACGGCAGGATTACCCTTCACGTTTGCCTCGGTTTCGAGAAAAAACCGTCCTTTTCTCAAGCCTACAGCCTCACCTTGCGCGACCAAAGTTTTCCCGCGACCGTTTTGAAGTTCAAGCTCAAACGAGGGATCCGTTTATCGAAGGAGGATGAGGAAGTCTTCAAAAACATCGGCGATGATATTATCACTGCCCTTAAAGTCAATCAGGATCGAAAAAGACTTTCCGAAATGCAGTCCGCCCAGGTGGCAATGGCTGAAAGACGTTTCGTATCATCCTTCGTTCATGATCAACTGGGGCAAAATTTGGGATATATCCATCTCAAATTGGACCAACTGTATGCCGACGAACACTCCAATCTTCCAAAAGAAGTTCGCTCTGAAGTGGAACGGCTGCGGGATGTGGCAAACGAATCCTACGAAATTGTCCGTGATATCCTCAAAAAGATCCAGCCGGAAACGATCCCTCATCTGGCCAACCTGTTGCACGAACATGCCAAGACGGTTTCGCGCAGGGCAAAATTTCAGCTCGACTTCAAAACCATCGGCAAAGCGTCCAATCTGCCCACCCATACCCAGCAGTTGATTTTCTTTGCCTTTCGCGAAATTCTCAACAACGTCGAAAAACATTCCAGGGCAGACAAGGTGCAAATCCTGGTGACGTGGAATGAACGATTTCTCGATATTTGTGTTGCCGATAATGGTCGGGGGTTTGACCCCTCAACGGTTGACAACAATGAACATTTTGGTCTCAGCATCATGCGTGAAAGAATTACAGTCATCCATGGTCAACTGACGGTCAATTCAGCTACAGAATCAGGTACAGTCGTATCCATATCTGTTCCCCTGGAAACGGGGAAAAAGGTGTTTTCATGAGCGAGTCCACAACCATTCCTCAAAGCATTCTGGTGATTGACGATCACGTTCTGTTCCGCGACGGCTTGATCAGTTTGTTCCAGTCCACCCCCGATTTTTACGTGGTGGATCAGGCGGGGACGGTCAGCGAAGGCATTGAAAAAGCCTTCCAGCATCGGCCGGATATCATTCTGATGGATTTTTCGCTTCCGGATGGGACAGGCTTGGATGCCACCCGGATCATTCTGGATGAAATCCCCGAATGCAAGATTGTCTTCCTCACAGTTTTCGAAACCGATGAAAACCTGCTCAAAGCCGTTCGGCTGGGGGCAAAGGGATACATGCTCAAGAACATCTCCAGCTCGTCCCTGTTGTCCAGTTTGCGCGCGCTTGCCAAGGACGAGATCGCCATGTCGCGCAAAATGATGAGCAGGGTTGTCGAATATTCGCGCGCAATTCCCGTTCATCCCTCTCAGGAGTTGCTGGCAAAGCTCAGCCCGCGCGAACTGGATATTCTCTACGCCTTGCAGGATGGGGCATCTAACACCCAAATTGCCCGGCAGTTGTATCTCTCGGAAAACACCGTCAAGCATCACATCCACAGTATTCTCGAAAAACTGGGCGTGGAAAACCGCCGCCAGGCGGGCGCTGTGGCAAAACAATTGGGGTTGAAAAAGAATAATTCGGCGGTTGTCCCCAAATAGTCAGGCTGGAAGCGACCAAACGGGTTAACCCTGTGGTTAACCCGCCGGCAAAAAAGGGTCATTGAAAAATGATCCTTTTTTGATTCTCCGATTCGATAACCGGTAATCGACTTCCCCGTCATAAGGATGTATCCTGATGGGAGATTATCCCCTCTTAGGTGCATTACAGTGAACAAGCGTTGTTTTCTCATAGGACGAAAGGACTCTTTGTTCAAACAACTTGTGGCAAGTCTGCTGGTTGACATGATGGACAATCTGGATGTTCAGGAAAATCAAACGACGGATTTCGAAGGCTTGCTGGATGAAATTCAAGCAGTCGACCCTCACCTGATTTTGCTCGAAGAGGCGTTTCCATTTTCCGAAAATTCCATCCTGTCCCGCCTGCTGATGAATCTGCCTGACCTGCCGCTCATTGTCATCAGTGAAGATTCGAATTTGATGCATGTCGTTCGTTGTAATACCCGATTGCTCAGTTCCTCCCGGGACTTGATCGAGACCATTACCGTCACGCTCGATCACCATTTCAACTCAACCAAGGAGAATGCCGTTTATGAGAAAACCCGCCCTCGTTCCTGAATTGTTTCTCCCACTGTACTTGTCCATCCATTCCAAAGGAGGTTAAGGATGATCCAATCAACCCCAACAAATACAATCCGCACGCGCGGAAGCGCCTGGCGGCGAAACGCCTCCCTGCTCATGATCCTGATCATGCTGCTGGGGATGTTTGCGCCTTTTACGAAAGCCGTTTCGGTTCTTGCGGAACCTGAGGCGGCTCCCACCACCAACCATTTCACTCTCAAAGTAACGGACGCCGGCAACTCCTCTGCCATTTCCGAATTCAAATATCTGATCAATGTGGATAACACCGGCGACCCCTTCCAGCCCAGGAATGCAGGTTGTTCTCCCGAAGACGCCGGCTATCCCGATTCCTGCGACTGGCCCTCCATCCGTGCAGTACCCGGCGCCGCCCCGATTTACACCCAGGGCAACCAGGACGACTTCAACGGCAATATCCTGAACGGACTGGACCTGCCGGACGGCAAATACCTCGTCAGTGTGATGGCGAACGGCTACAAAATGGGCGGCGCCCATTTCACCGTTCCACTGGAAGGAACGGGGGAAGTTACGGTGGCATTACAACCGAACCCTCTGCCTCCTGCCACCATGCGCATCAAGGTCTTCGAAGATAACGCCTCCGTCAACGGGCAATTCGATACCGACGAACACGGACTCGAAGGCTTCCGCGTCATCATCAACGACATCGCCGGGCAGGTTTCCACCGATGTCTTCGGAAACCCCCTCTGCACCCTCTACGATACCAATGGCGACCCGGTCGGCATCAACGAATATGGCTGCACCATCAGCGATGCCAACGGCGACATGGCAATTCCCAACCTCGGTCCCAATCGCTACGATGTTCTGGTAGCGCCTCCGCCCGGCACCGACTGGACCGAAACCACCACACTCGAAGGTTCTCCCAGTTGGGATACCTGGCTCCAGGAAGGAGCCACGGGCTTGGACAACGAATTCGTCGTCGCGGCAGAACCGTTCCCGTGGACGATGTTCGGCTTTGTGCGCCCTATGGATAACTTGAATTCCAGCGCGACAGGCGGCATCTCCGGCACGCTCGTGGCTGCCTCGGTGTATCTGCCGCAGCAAAACGCTCTGCCGTACTTTGGCGACATCTGGACCGGCTTCACCGGCACCAAAGTCACCGGCCCGATCACCGATGGCTGGGTGGCGCTTTCCGACCTGCAGAACGGCGACCAGGCGGTTTATGTAGGGCGGGCAAACCCCGACGGAACGTTTGCCATCAACAACGTCCCCGACGGCAACTATCTCTTCACCTGGTGGGATAACAACCTGCACTACATCCTCGACTGGATACAGGTCACCGTCTCCGACGGGCAAATGACCGACATCGGCACCCCCATGCTGACCGGCTGGTTCACCAAAGTGGAAGGCTACGTCTTCAACGACGTCAACGGCAACGGCAAACGCGACCCCGGCGAGCCGGGTATTGCCGATTACCTGGTGGTCTTGAAAGACCGTGACAACAGCGAAATTGACCGCATGTCTATTTCAGCCGTCACCGATGCCAACGGCTACTACGTCTTCGAAAAAGCCTACCCCATGGGCTCTTGGATGATCCTCGAAGCCTACTCCGACCGCTACTACACTACAGGTGTCACCTACCAGGTGGAAAACCAGCCCGAAGAGACCACCGTCTTGGGCGCAGGCGTGGATGTGGGCTTCCTGCCCATGCTCGGTCAATCTGGACGGCTGGACTGGGGTGTGCGCCCCTACGCGCGCGGCACGAACGGCGGCATCGTTGGCACAGTCTTCTACGATGTCACCCGCAACGAACTTGATGCCCGCTATCAGGCAGTGGAAGCCTGGGCGCCCGGTATTCCCAGTCTGCTCGTCACGCTCTCCAAACCTGTTTACTGCGGCACAAACGACGGTGTTCCCTGCGATCCGACCGAAACCTTCGAACTTGCGCCCGACGGCTCCATTGCCAAAGACCCGGTCGCCGGCGGCGTCCCCTGCGGCACCAACCCCGGCGAACCCTGTGACCCCAGCGGCACATGGGAACTGGACGGCAGCGGCAACTACAAAGTCGGTCCCGTCATCAGCACCGCCATCACTGAAACCTGGGAACAACCCACCGATTGTATCGCCCGTGACGCGAACGGCAACCCGCTCGTTTACCCCACCGATCAGGCGGTTCTGCCGCCCGACCCCACCGGCAAACGCTGTCTGGAAGGTCCCCTCATGGGCACCCAGTTCCAGACCGGTTTCGCCACGCTGGACGGCAACTACGGCTTCGATACCATCTACTCCGGCTTCGGCTCCGCATCTGAACCTGCCGGCGCCGATATTCCCGCTGGCGATTACCTTGTCGAAGTCGTCGTCCCCAACGACAGCCTCGGCAGACCGATGTATCAGGTTGTGCGCGAAGAAGACATCAACGTTTTCGGCGGTGACGAATTCACTCCTGCCGTTCCTCCCCCGGCTTGCGCAGGACCCATGCACGTCGTTGACGTGGCAGGCGTCGGTGCAGATGGACCGAACGCAGTAGATAACCCATCCTTTGCCGATGCGGGCGGCAGCGTCTTCGAAGGCACGCAAAAACCCTTGTGCAATGTCAAACTGGTCACGCTCAATAACGGCAAGTCTATTGCACCCGCCTTTACGTTCTTCACCGAAGTTCCCATCCCCGGCAAATGGAAGGGCTACATCATTGACGATCTGACCGTTTCGACCAACCCGCAGGATTTGATGTTCGGTGAAAAAGCGGGCGCGCCTCTCATGCCCATCGGCATCTATGACTTTGCCAACCGCCTCGTCGCCACCATGATCTCAGACCCCAACGGCGTGTTCGAGATTCTGCTCCCCTCCACACACACCGTCAACTGCCCATCGCCTTCGGGCGTGTGCCCCAACGTGTACTATATGCTGGGCAACGACCCAAGCCTGCCGGGCTATAACCCGCAGTATCGCACCATCGGCGCCAGTTTCGAAATTTACTCCGGCTTGATCATTCCTTCCGACCTTGCGCCGACCCAGATTGTGCCCGGCGTTCTGGCGGGCGGTTCACTCTTCAGCAGCCCTCCGCAATGTCAGTTGGATGACGCCACACCGCAGCTCTTCCGCGTTTCGCAGCCTTACGGCACGCGCGGCTCTACCTTCACCATCACCGGCTTGGGCTTTGGAGGAACAGCGGGGCGCGTCACCTTCGATGGCATCCCGCTCAACCTGCTGTCGTGGAGCGATACCAGCATCACTGCTTCTATTCCGAGCAGTATGCCGTTTGGTCCGCATCAAATGACCATTACCGCCAGCAACGGCAAATCTACGGTCAACGGTCTCAAATATCACGTCACCGGCACAGGCTACAACCCCCTCGTCTATGAAGTCGGTCCTGGTAAACCGTATGCCACCATTCAATCGGCGGTGGATGCGGCAAGCGCCTCCACCAGCACCCGCCCGAAACTGGTTGTGGTGTATCCATCCGCCTCAGGCATGTACCTTGAGAACGTGATCATGTATTCCAAGATCAGCCTGCAAGGGGTGGGACCCGGCGGCAAATACGCCGACAACACCACCGTGCCCGGCTCGGTCATTGACGGGAGAGGCGTCTCAGGCGACGATCCCTATGCCGAGGCATGGCGTGTCTTTGTCGCCAGTTTGAGCTGGAGCGGTAACCAGGCCATCTTTGAGGGACCTGTGATCTATGTCGTCGCAGAGGACGGCGAATTTACCAATACCAATCCCGCCAGCATTGACGGCTTCATCATCCAGGGCGGCGACCAGCAGGGCTTCCCCAATCAACGCGTGCCCAACACCGACCCAAGCGTCCATGAGATATCGGGTGTCCAGGGCGGCGGCATCTACGTCAACGGCTATGCCCGCTATCTGCAGATCACCAATAACATCCTGCAGAGCAACGGCGGCTCCTACGGCGGCGCCATCCGCCTCGGCACGCCGCACCTGCCCGATCCCTACAACGACAGCCAGAACGATTTCGTCCGCATCGCTCACAACCGCATCCTCGCCAACGGCGGAACCAATCTGGCGGGCGCGCTTGCCATCTACTCCGGCGCAGAAGGCTATGAAGTGGCTGCCAACGACATTTGCGGCAACTACTCGGCGGAATACGGCGGCGGCATCAGCCACTACGGCCTGAGCCCCAACGGAAGCATCCACCACAACCGCATCTACTTCAATCGCTCCTACGATGAAGGCGGCGGAGTCATGATCGCCGGCGAACTGCCCGCCGACCCCGACCTCCTCACCCCCGGCGCAGGACCTGTGGACGTGTACGCCAACCTGATTCAAAACAACCTGGCGAACGACGACGGCGGCGGTCTGCGCTTCCTTATGGCTGGCAACTTCCCGTACAACGTGTACAACAACATCATCGTCAACAACATCTCCACCCATGAGGGCGGCGGTGTCTCCTTGAACGATGCGCCGAACGTGCGCTTCTTCAACAACACCGTGATGAAGAACATCACCACCGCCACCGCCATGACCAGTAACGGTCAACCCGCCCCGGCAGGGTTGTCAACCTCGCGCAACAGCAACCTCCTGCAAGCCACGCTGCCCAGCGGTTCGCCCCTCTTCAGTGACCCCCTGCTGTTCAACAACATCTTCTGGGATAACCGCGCAGGCACCTTTGTCGGCAGCACCGTGGCGGGCATCGGTCTGACGGGCGACCCGTATCCCATCAACCAATGGGACCTCGGCGTCTCCGACGGCATCGGTCTGCTCTCGCCCACCAACTCCATCCTGCAAGTCACCACCGGCACAATTCCCGATGCCTCCAACCTCGTCGGCGTGGACCCGAACGTGGTCTCCACCTACGATACCACCGTGCGCGCCTTGCCCTGGCGCGGCAACCCCCGCTTTGTGGACATCCTGATGATCACCACAGATGCCACCCCCAACCTGCTCGGCGATTACCACATCGCCAGCGGCTCGCCTGCCATCAACGCCGGCGCGGCATCCAAGAGCGGCGTCAATGCCCCGGCATGGGACTTCGACGGCGGGCTGCGCCCCTCTGAAGGCGGCTTTGAAATCGGCGCCGATGAGACTCCCGTCTTCACAGACCTTGCCATCACCAAGACAGACAACCTCACCACCGTCTCGCCTGGTGACCCGGTGCGCTACACCATCACCGTCACCAACGCCGGACCTTCCGCTGTGAACGGCGCAGTCATCCGCGATACCTTCCCCACATCTTCTCCGCTCAGAGGTCCCATCAACTGGACGTGTACCGCCAGCGGCGGCGCAACCTGCGGCGGCGGAGGCACCGGCAGCGGACACATCAACCGCACGGTCAACATGCCTGTCGGAAGCACAGTCACTTTCACCACCACCAGCGGCACAGTCGCCTCCAGCGCCTCCGGGCAACTCACCAACACCGCCTACGTCATCGAGCCGGCTGGTGTGACGGAAACCGACCTTGCCAACAACACCGCCACCGACACCGACACCATCCTGACCGTTTCAGACCTCTCCGTCACCAAGACCGACAACTTCTATGCGGCGATGCCCGGCAGCACAGTCGTTTACACCATCGTGGTCACCAACAACGGTCCTCATGCAGTGACAGGCGCCACCGTGACCGATACCTTCTCCGCTGATTTCACCAGCGCCAGTTGGACATGCTCCGCCACCAGCGGCTCCTCCTGCGGCGCCGTCATCAACAGCGGCAGCACACTCAGCGCCTCGCTCAACCTGCTGAACGGCGGCAAAGCCACCCTCACTGCAACGGCGACCGTCTCACCCAGCGTCACAGGCAGCATCTTCAACACCGCCTCGGTGGCCGTACCTGCCAACGTCGTTGACCCGAACCCGGCAAACGACTCCGCCACCGACACCGACATCATCCCCGGTCCCTTCCCGACGCTCAGCCTCCTGGATGACTTCAACCGCGCCAACGGTGCCCTGGGCGCCAACTGGACGGGCTGCACCGGCACGAACGTCTACCGCATTGACGGCAACAACGTACAGGTACGCACAAACGGCTTCGTATACTGGAACGCCGCCACCTTCGGCGCCAACCAGGAGGCTTACCTGACATTCTCCAAAGTCGTCCCGTCTGCCTCCGAACACGACATCCTGCTCAAAGTGCGCAACTTCCCGACGAACTGCACCAACCCCGGCGGTACTGCCAGCGCCATCGAAATCCTCTACGACCCCAACCCGAACCCCCTCAACAGCCGGGTGCAGGTCTGGACGCTAACCCCCGCTGCCTACGCCAGCCCCGGCTGGAGACTGCGCGCCACCTTCAACGGCGTCAACTTTGTGAACGGCGACGTACTGGGCGCCCGCACCTACTCCGACGGCACCGTCATCGTGTACAAGAACGGCGTCCCCATCGGCATGGTCAACGTCACCCTGCCCAGCGGCTCGGTCGATGGCTGGCCCGCCTCGCTCGCGGCAGATACCGGCCAAATCGGCGTCTGGTTCCTCCGCAGCACCGGCTTTGCCGTACCCAACGACGCCCGCTTCGACGACTTCGGCGGCGGCACACTGCCCTAACCCTTCCGTGCATCCTGGAGGAGGCGCACCACGCCTCCTCCAGGACGACCAACAGGAGCAACCTATGAAATCAAACACCTTCAACCCTCGCCTCAGCCGCCGCGATTTTCTCAAACTGGCGGGCAGCGGACTGCTTGCCGCCGGCGGCTTGGGGCTTTTTCGAAAATACCTTTCACCCGAACTGGTGGCGTTTGCTCAAATGGAAGCGCCGGACAAGGTCTTTGCCGCCACCGACGGCTGGATCTACCTCCCGCCTCTCCCCACGCCCTCACCCTATCACCCCGATGACCTTTCCCCCGACCCCAGCCTGTTCACCACCTACGTGTTCGGCTTTCGCGATGTCACCGGGCAAACCGAAGAGCAAATCCTCAACCAAAAAATGAAAGCCCAGCACTCCGCCCCCATGTTCTGGCTCGACCAGGATCAGCAATTCCGCGTCGAAATCCGCAATCTGGGTCTGCAAATGCGCCCCGACCTGGTGGATGCCCACACCCTGCACTTTCACGGCTTCAAAAATGCCATCCCCTTCTTCGACGGCGAACCCTCCTCCTCCGTCTCGGTGCCGATCAACCGCTCCTTCACCTACGTTTACCGCCCCCACGACCCCGGCACCTATATGTTCCACTGCCACGTCGAAGATACCGAACACGTCCACATGGGCATGACCGGCCTGGTCTTCATCCGTCCCGCCCAGAACGGCAACACCTCCCTCTACCCCAGCGGCAAATACGTCTTCAACGACGGCGACGGCTCCACCGGATACGACCGCGAGTTCGGCATGCTGTTGAGCGAAATGTGGGTGGATTCACACTGGGCAGATTCCCACATCCAGCTCCCCGAATGGAGTGACTACAAACCCGACTTCTCCATGATCAACGGGCGCGTTTACCCCGACACCCTCGCCCCCAACGGGCAGGGCTTCGATGCCAACGGAGACTTGATTGCCCCCGATGGATTCCCCTACCTCCAATACCAGCCGATCAGTTCCCTCGTTCAATGCAACGAAGGCGAGCGAGTTCTCCTGCGGTTTGCCAACCTCGGCTTCATGCAGGCATCCATGACCCTCGAAGGCATCCCCTTGCGCGTCGTCGGCAAAGACGCCACCTACCTGAACAACGCCGGCGTGGACCTGAGTTACCTCACCAACACCATCACCATCAGCCCGGGCGAAAGTTTCGATGCCATCTTCAACGCCCCGCCTCATTCCGGCGGCAGCGAACCGGATGTCTACCTGCTTTACAACCGCAACTTCAGCATGTCCCATTCCATTGGCGGCTTTGGCGTTGGCAAGCAGATGACCGAAATCCGCGTGTACCCCGCCGGAACATTGCCGCCTCAGACGGAGCCGAACACCTAACCGGTTCGGGCACAAGGAGTTAACCATGCACAAGCAGTTTTTCCTCAAACCGCAAAAAGTTCTGATCGCCCTCGTTGCGCTGATGTTGATGATTTCTCTTCTCCCTCTGGGGAAGGGAAGCGCAAACGCCCAGGGACCGCAGAGCGACGGGATCGTATGCACCTACGGACCCGCCTTCACCCTCACCACCAACACCGGTTACATTGGCACGCCCGATGGCAACGTGGTGTATATGTGGGGCTTGTCCTCCGGCTCCGACCCGTTCCAATATCCGGGACCTGTCTTATGCGTCAACGAAGGCGACACCGTCACCATCGTTTTGCATAACACCTTGAACCGCAAGACCTCCCTCATCTTCCCGGGGCAGGAAAATGTCCTGGCAGATGGTCAGCCTGACGGTCCCGAATTTAGCGGCTCTACGCTCGTCTCCCTCGCCAAGACAGCCGCCGCAAACGGCGGTTCGGTCACCTATAGTTTTGTGGCGCAGCGTCCTGGCACCTACGTTTACCAAAGCGGCACCGAAACCGACATCCAGGTTCCCATGGGTCTCTTTGGAGCGCTGATCGTCCGTCCGGCGGGTCATCTCGACTGGCTGTACAATGACCCCAGCACGGCGTTCAATCCCAGCCATGAATACATCTCCCTCTTCTCAGAGGTGGACCCGGAACTCAGCAGCGCCATGGAACTCAACCGTTCGTTCAACACGCGCAACTACCACCCGCGCTACTGGTTCATCAACGGACGCGGTCTTCCCGACACGCTGGCGCCCAACTTTGCCTCCTGGCTGCCGGGTCAGCCCTATGGCGCGCTCGTCCGCATCACCCCCTACCACCCCGTGCTGAACCCCCTGCCCGCGGCAGTGCGCTACCTGAGCGTCGGCAGCGTTGATTATCCCTTCCATCCTCATGGGAACAATGTACGCGTCGTTGGGCGCGATGGCAACCTGCTGGAAAGTACCGCCCTCGAAGATACCGCCTACGACAAATTCTCCATCCCGGTGGGACCCGGTCAAACGTGGGATACGCTCTTCACCTGGCAGGATGCTGAAGCCTACAGCGAAAGCAACCCTGTGCCGGTCACCTTCCCCAACATCCTCGATATGGTCTTCGGCACCTTCTTCAGCGGAAGCCCCTACCTTGGGTCGCAGGGACAAATTCCCGTTGGGACGACCGTCCAAAATCAGTGCGGCGAGTACTACCACATTGCCCACAACCATGCCCTCCACCAACTCACCTCCTGGGGTGTCGTCATGACCGGTATGGGAACCTATACCCGCATTGACCCGCCGTCGGGTTGTCCGTAACGGGCAGGAAAGACGAGGAAAATCCTATGAAAACATTCACTTTCCCCAACCTGCGAGCAGGACTGCTCCTCTTCGGCCTGCTCCTCGCCATGCTCGTTTCCGCCGTTCCTGCGCCTGCTCAAGCCGCAGTGCTCCCCGCCTCCACCTGCACCGAATCGGGTGGCGTGCGCACCTGCGACCTGTGGGCAACCACTGGCACCCTCACCCTGCCGGGCGGCTCCACCATAACCATTTGGGGCTACGCACCCGATGGCTCCAGCCCCGCCACTCTCCCCGGACCCCTGCTGATTGCCAACGCCGGCGAGACCCTGGTGATCAACCTGAACAACAACCTGGGCGAAAGCACCTCGCTTTCCATCCCCGGCTTGCCCGGAAAATCCGACACTGTGGGAGCCGGCAGCGGCGGCGTCAAAACATATACCTTCACCGGGCTTCAACCCGGAACCTACCTCTATCAGGCAGGTCCCACCGCCAACGGCGAACGCCAGGTAGCGATGGGCATGTACGGCGCTTTGATTGTCCGCCCGGCGGGCGTGCCGCAGGAAGCCTACGGTCCCGCCTCCGCCTTCGACGATGAGGCTGTGCTCGTCATGAGCGAGATTGACCCGCTCCTGCATTCCAGCCCCACCACCTACAACATTCGCGACTTCACGCCGCGCTACTTCCTATTCAACGGCAAGGCATATCCCAATACCGACCCGATTGACACCGCCGCCGGCAACACCGTCCTTCTGCGCTTCGTAAACGCCGGCATTCACAGCCGTTCGCTGGGTGTGCTGGGTCTGCGGTACTCCGTCATTTCAATGGATGGCAAGGCATTTTCCAAACCGCATTTTGCCGTTGCAGAAACGCTGGGTGCCGGTCAAACCGCGGATGTACTTGTCGCCATTCCCAGCGGTGCGCCAGCCAACCAGAAATACGCCGTCTATGACTCCAGCCTGCGCCTGATCAACAACAATTCGCGCTTTGGCGGCATGCTCGCCTTCATTCAGGTGAGCGGCACACCCGGTTCCGGCGACACGGTCGGTCCCACCGCCAGCGGATTGGCGCTTGCCCCCAATCCCTCCAACGGCTCCAGCCTCGTCACCTTCACCGCCACCATCAGCGACCTTTCCAGCGGCGGCAGCAATGTGACACAAGCCGAATACTTCATTGACGCGACCGGTACCAGCGGCAGCGGCACAGCGCTCGCCGCCGCAGACAGCGCGTTCGACTCCGTCACTGAAGCGGTTACCGCCGCGATTGACCCGTCGCCGCTCTCCTCCGGCAGTCACACCGTTTACATTCACGGGCAAGATTCAGCCGGCAACTGGGGCGCCTTCACCTCCATCGTCCTCCTGCTGGACAAGGCCGGTCCCTCCACCAGCGGGCTGACCGCCACCCCCAACCCCACCTTCGGCACATCCAACGTCGCCTTGAGCGCCACCGCCAACGACAGCGCCTCCGGCAACAGCAATGTGACCGACGCCGAATACTTCATTGACACCCTCGGCGCAGATGGTTCCGGTACACCCCTTACCCTGAACCAGACCGCCCCCATCACCGCCCTCACGGGTACCATCCCAGCCGCCGTCATGAGCGGATTGCCCGAAGGCTCACACTGGGTCTACGTTCACAGCCGCGATGCCTACGGCAACTGGGGCGCCTTCGCCTCCCTGCAATTGAAGGTGGACAAGACCGGTCCAGACACCGGTGCCCTGCAATTGCGCCCCAACCCCAACAACGGCGCGCTGCCCTACTCGCCGTCCTTCCAATCCGTCCGTCTCGACGCCTCCTTCAGCGAACCCGGTGCCGGTCCTACCACCTCCAACGTCGTCAACGCCGAATTCTTCATTGACACGGTCGGCGCCAACGGCACCGGCATCCTCATCACCCCCAGCGACGGATCGTTCAATTCGCCGTCCGAAAACGGCTATTCCTACATCCCGCTGATCACGGTGAACGCCCTTTCTGAAGGTCCGCATGTCATCAGCGTCCACGCCAAAGACGCGGTGGGCAACTGGGGTCCATTCAGCACCATCACCCTCATGATTGACAAGACAGCCCCCACCGTCAGCGGGCTGACCCTCACGCCCTCCACTACCACCAGCGCGGCAGTCTCCATCAACGCCACCGCCAGCGACTCCGCCTCCGGCGGGAGCAACATCGCCGCCGCCGAATACTTCATTGACACCGCCGGCGCGGCAGGCAGCGGCACCGGCATGACCGTCGGCTCCGCCTCCCCAACGACCTCCATCACCGCCACCATCCCGTCTGCCACCATCTCTGCGCTGACACCCGGCAATCACACCGTCTATGTCCGTGCCAAAGACGCGGCGGGTAACTGGAGCGCCCTCTCCAGCGCCACGCTGACCATTCAAGGCGACCTGCTGTACTTCTCCACCCTTGGCAACACCAACCCGCCGGGCGTGGCAGGCACCGCCGATAATGCCGACATCTACTACTGGAACGGCGTCTCCTTCAGCCGCGTCTTCGACGCCACCACCGCCGGCATCCCTGCCACCGCCAACGTGGACGGCATGGAAATCGTGGACGCCACACACTTCTACCTCTCCTTCGTGACCGATACCACCATCACAGGCTTCGGAACGGTTCAGGATGAAGACATCGTGTACTACAACAACGGCGTCTGGTCGGTGTACTTCGACGGCACAGCGCTCGGTCTGACTGCCGGCAACCTGGATATTGACGCCTTCAGCATCAATGGCGGCACCCTCTACTTCTCCACCCTCGGCAACACCAACCCGCCGGGCGTGGCAGGCACCGCCGATAATGCCGACGTCTACGCCTGGAACGGCGTCTCCTTCAGCCGTGTCTTCGATGCCACCACCGCCGGCGTGCCCGCCGCCGCCAACGTGGACGGTGTGGAAATCGTGGACGCCACCCACTTCTACCTCTCCTTTGTAACTGATACCACCATCACCGGTCTCGGCACGGTTCAGGACGAAGACATCGTGTACTACAATGCCGGCGTCTGGTCGGTGTACTTCGACGGCACAGCGCGCGGGTTGACCGCCGCCAACCTGGACGTTGACGCATTCGACCTGCCATAGTACCTCTCCCCTCTGGAGGCTCCGGAGAACACCCCGGAGCCTCCAGAGCAAAGCCCTTTCAACTACAACACTCAGCGCGGAGACCCGCCATGAACAAAAAGCTTCTCCACTGGCTTGCCCTCCTCCTCATCTTTGCGACAGGCATTCTGCATTACATGACTGCGGCGGAAGCATATCGCGAAGCCCGTTACCTGGGCGTTTTATTCATCGCCAACTTCATCGGTTCGCTCGTTGCCGCTGTTGGCATTGTTCGCCGCAAACTGGGCTGGGGCTGGATTCTGGGCGGCGTCATCGCCGCCGGCTCCATCCTCGGATACCTCCAGAGCCGCACGGTGGGCATGCCAGGGATGGAAGTGGAGACATGGTACGACCCCATCGGGATTCCCGCCCTCATCGTTGAGACCCTCTTCCTCCTCACCCTCGTTCTTGCTCGACCCTGGTCTGCTCCTGTTACCCAACCCTCTGCCTCCTCCTGGCTTCGTCCCACCGACCCTCCCGTCTATTGGAGCGCCATTGCGCTGCTTGGAATTGCCGGTTTCTTCAGCCTGCTGAAAGCCGTGCAAATCTATCAGGTGGGCAAGGATGTGTGCGGTATTGCCCTGGCGCATCCCTCCACCTTGTTTGAATCTCCGACAGGCACAAAAGTAACGCTGGTCAGCGCCTTGTTCTTTATTGCTTTCCTGTTATCCCTGTTTGCCGCTTACGGCATTTGGCGCAGACAATTCTGGGCGGGATGGGCAAACGGCGTTTTCATTCCGCTGATTGCATTTTTCGGAGCCTACCAAAGCCGCATGGCTGAAGTGCCTGAAATTCTCGTAACGGATTGGTGGGACCCGGCCGGCCTAGCCATCCTTTTGGGAGGCTGCTTCCTCTTTATCTTGTTCGTTTCCAAACCCTGGGCGGAAATTCTCAACAAGAACTCTTCCACACCCCCCGAAAGCCGCCAACCGGTCCTTCTTGCCTCTCTGGTGGTGCTGGTGATCACCGTCGGCGTGTTTTCCTATCAATTGGGCGCAGCAAAAGCCGGTGTCCAGCACCCCCTGCCGGCAAAGGTCATCTCCAACGATACGCTGGAGCAGGAATACGGCATCCGGCTGACGCTGGTAGGCGTGACCGCCGCCGGCGGCATGGTGGACGTGCGCTATCGCGTCGTTGACCCGGTCAAAGCCGCCAAATTGATAGACCCCAACGAAGGCGGCATCATGCCCATGGTCTATGTTGGCAGCGGCGATGTCATGCTCATGCCCGATATGCACATGCGCGAACAACAACTTGTCGCCGGGCGGGTGTACTTCGTCCTGATTCCCAATGCACAAAACGCTGTCAAGCGCGGAACGGTGGTGACCGTTGTATTCGGCAATGTGGCTGTCGAACCGACCCTCGCTCAATAGCCTCTGAAACACCCCTCCATGAACAAACGCTTCTTTTCTCTTACAGTATTGTTCCTCCTCTTCAGCCTGCTCGTGCTGCCGGCCTTCAGCCTGCCCCCCGGCGGCGAACAGGCTTTATGGCGCGTGGCAGATGCCCCCGCCGTCAAAATTGCGCCTGCCGTGCAGGCGCACCTTGCCTCCCTCCAGCAGGATGAAACCATCACTGTCATCGTGCAGTTGCGCCAGCAGGCAAAACTCCCGCCGGGGAAAAACATTGGGCGGGCAGAGCAGGCTTCAGGTGTCGTTGAAGCGCTGAAAGTGACGGCAGAAAAAACCCAGGGTGCAGTCAAAAGCCTTCTCGAGGTGAAAAAATCCCAGGGTAGAGTCCAATCCTATACCCCGTTTTGGATCTTCAACGGATTCTCCGTCACTGCCACCGCCGACGCCATTCAGGAACTGGCGGCGCATCCCGATGTACTTTCGATCACCCCCGACCAGGTGGACATCGTCCCCGCTTCCGCGCCCTCTGCGCTCAGCAACCCCGAAGCGAACATCAGCCTGATCAACGCCCCAGCCCTGTGGAGCAAGGGCTACACCGGGCAGGGCGTGGTGGTGGCTTCGATGGACAGCGGCGTGAGCCTCTCGCACGCCACGCTTGCCACCCGCTGGCGCGGCGGCTCGAATAGCTGGTACGACCCGTACGGTCAGCACTCCACCCCGGCGGATGTCAGCGGGCATGGGACGTGGACCATGGGCGTCATGGTGGGCGGCGACGAGGACGGCTCTTCCATTGGGGTTGCCCCCGGCGCGCAATGGATTGCCGTCAAGATATTCAACGACGCCGGCGCTTCCACCGCCACCGCCATCCATCAGGGCTACCAATGGCTTCTCGACCCCGACGGCAACCCATCCACCAGCGACGCCCCGCAAGTCGTCAACAACTCCTGGACCTTTGCCGCCCCCGGCTGCAACCTCGACTTCGAGCCAGACCTGCAGGCATTGCGTGCCGCCGGTATCCTCCCCGTCTTTGCGGCAGGAAACGGCGGACCCGGCACAGGCACCAGTTACAGCCCCGCCAACAACCCCTCTGCCTTTGCCGTTGGCGCTATCAACAACAGCAGCGTTATCTATGGCTTAAGCAGCCGCGGACCCACCACCTGCGGCGGCTCAACTGGCGTCTTCCCCGAACTGGTTGCTCCGGGCGTCAACATCTACACCACCGACCTGGTGGGCTTCTACACCACTGCCTCCGGGACCTCTCTTGCGGCTCCGCACGTGACGGGAGGCCTGGCTCTGCTTCTTTCGGCTTTTCCCACGCTGACAATTTCACAGCAGGAGAACGCCCTGCTTTCCTCCGCCGTTGACCTCGGCACAGCAGGACCGGATGATGTGTACGGCTACGGACGCCTCGACCTGCTTGCCGCCTACAACTTGCTTGCGCCTCCCCCGCCCACTCTCACCCCCCTCACCCCTTCGGGTGTGCTTGGTGACTGGACCTACACTTTTACCTGGAACGGGCTTCCCAACGCCACCTGGTATTTGCTGGAGGTGCAAACCTCCGGCGGCACGCAGGTGTACCGCAGGTGGTTCACTTCCGCGCAAACGGGATGCGCCGGAGGCGTCAACTGCTCGGTGGCTCCCAGCGACATCAGCCTGCCCAACGGCGACTACAAATGGCGCATCCTGGACTACGGCACTTATGGGTATGGAACCAACTCTGCTTTCCTCGATTTCTCTCTCAACCTTGCATGCTATACGCTCACTGTGAACATCAATCCGTCAGGCGGCGGCGCCGTCAACGCTCCCTCGCAGACCTGCCCCGGCGGCTATACAGCCGGTTCCAGCGTCCAATTGACTGGCGTTTCCAATGCGGGCTTTCTCTTCAAAGAGTGGAGTGGAGATGCAGCCGGAACTTCCAACCTGGTATCGGTTGTCATGAACGGGAATAAAACCGTCACCCTCAACTTCAAACCGACGACTCTTCCCCTCTCTCCGGCTGGCGGTTTGAGCGCATGGGACTATACATTCACCTGGAGCGGCTTGACCGACGCCACCTGGTACCTGCTGGAAGTGCAAACCTCCGGCGGGACGCAGGTGTACCGCAAGTGGTTCACTTCCACACAAACGGGATGCGCCGGAGGCGTCAACTGCTCGGTGGCTCCCAGCGACATCGGTCTTCCCAACGGCGACTACAAGTGGCGCATCCTGGATTATGGTCCTTACGGATACGGCGTCAATTCTGCCTTCCAGCCGTTCACCCTGAACCTGCCAACCGCCTGCCACACCCTGACCGTGAACATTAATCCCCCCGGCGCCGGCACGGTGAATGCCAACGCTCAAAACTGCTCCGGCGGTTACGCCACCGGCACCGTCGTCCAGCTAACAGTTGTCCCCAACAGCGGGTATCTTTTCAAAAACTGGAGCGGAGATGGCTCCGGCTCCGCCAATCCGCTGATCGTCGTCATGAATGGCGATAAAACCGTGACCGCCGATTTCAAAGCCGTCACTGTTTTACTCTCGCCCAGCGGAACGTTAACCGCGTGGGATAACACCTTCACATGGACTGGACTCACCAACGCCACCTGGTATCTCCTCGAAATCTATACTCCCACTGGTACACAGGTTTTCCGAAAATGGTACACCTCCATGCAGACGAATTGTTCCGGCGGCACGGCATGTTTCATTCTCCCGCCTGAAACCGCCGGTCTCCCCAATGGCGACTACAAATGGCGCATTCTCGATTATGGTTCCTACGGCTATGGCACCTGGACGCCTTACAACACCTTCAACTTGAATCGATAAACCTCATGAAAACGATCCTGCCTCTGCTGCTGATTCTGGTGCTTGCCGGAAGCAGTTTCCCCGTTCACGCCGCAGGGACAATCACCGTCAACACCCTGACAGACTCAATCGCCGATGATGGGCAATGCTCCCTGCGTGAAGCGGTCATTGCGGCGAATACCGATACCGCCACGGGGGGCTGTGCGGCGGGTAGCGGAGCCGATACCATCGTGTTCGATGCCTCCCTGCCCTCGCCGGCAACGTTTCCCCTCACCCTGAGCGGCGCAAACGAAGATGCCGCCGCCTCCGGCGACCTCGACTTGAGCGGCACCCTTACCATCCAGGGCACAGGCGCCAGCCAGATCATCATTGACGGCAACAACGCCGACCGCATCTTCGACATTCGTCCCGGCGCAACGGTCACCATAAGCGGAGTCACCGTTCAACATGGAAACCCCGGAAGCGGCGCAGGCGGAGGCGGACTCATCGTCAGCGGCGGCGCTCCCCGCGCAAAACTGACACTGCTCAACAGCATTGTCACCGCCAACACCGCCCAAATCGGAGGAGGCATTTACAATGTCGGTAACGGCGCGACCGCCGTCATTCAGGATACGCTCATCCTTTCCAACACCGCTCAAACCTCCGGCGGCGGCATTGCCAACAGCGGCGACCTCACCCTGCTCAACAGCACACTTACCCAAAATCAGGCGCGAACCGGCGGCGGCGTCGAGCATTTCGGTTTCTCGATGAGACTGACCAATGCCACCATCAGCGGCAACCGCGCCAGCGACAACGGCGGCGGTCTCTACAACCGCGGCGACGCCCTTATCCTGAACGTCACCTTCAGCGGCAACACCGCCAGCGGTCCCGGAACCGGCGGCAACATTTTTCAGGATACAGCGTCCCTGAGCATCAAAAACTCCATCGTCGCCGCTTCTGATTCGGACGGCAACTGTTTTGTCAACGAAGGCTTCCTCATCTCCCAGGGCAATAACCTGGACAGCGGCAACACCTGCGGATTCAACGCCGGCGGCGACCGCGTCAACACCGACCCGCTGCTTGGTCCCCTGCAAAATAACGGCGGCTCCACCCCGACACATGCCCTGCTGGCTGGCAGCCCAGCCATAGACGCAGGCAACAACAACGGCTGTCCAACCGCCGATCAACGCGGGCTTCCCCGTCCTGCCGACGGCGATTTGAACGGAACGGCAACCTGCGACATCGGCGCGTATGAGGCGCAAATTGTCTCATCCTCTGTCACGCCCTCTTCCACCCCGCCTCCCACCGATACGCCCAGCCCCCTTCCGCCAACTCCCACCTTCACGCCTTCCTCACAACCTGCGACTCTTACGCCGACGTTCACTCCCGTTCCGCCCACGCCCACACCGATTCCCCCCACAACACCGTGCGCCGCCACTGGCGCATTCCTCGCGGTGCTTGCCTTGTTCTTCCGCCGTCTGGCAACCCATGGTTTGTGAACCGGGTTGTTCGGCAATCTCCGCGCGGGTGTGACCGAACGCGATCATTTTCAGACTCTCAGGCTCGCGTTCGTCAGGCCGTCCAATTCGTTTTGTTGTCGGCAGGGGTATCGTTCGAATCGTCAAGGTGGACATGTACATGCCTGTTCCCGTGCTACCCTCAACGTAAAAATACGCCGCGCCGGGAATGTCTCCCGGCTTTGAGCGCCTGCAACGTTCTGCGCGGCTATAATGGGCGGTACAGCGCGCGATTCTCCGGCCAAGATAACTGGGCGCATACCATCAACGATACCATCCTGCCTCATGGCGCGGAGTTTCTCGTCCAAAAATAAATCTCCCTTATCATTGTCCGGTCATGATGCCTGCCCTGTTACGCCTCCACACCAAACTGACCTCTCCCCGCTTGGCGCTGATCTTCACCGCCCTGGCGGGTTTGCTCTTCTGGCTTCTGACGCGCGGACTGGGCAGCCTGCCCCCCGGCGCGCCCTCCATCTTCGACCTGCAACTGGCGTTCAGCGCCGAGCGCTTTCAATTTGTCGTGGCGCAATGGGGCGAAACCGCCATGCACGCTTATGTCCACAGCATGTGGCTGGATTATCTATACCCCATCGCCTATGCCCTGGCGATCAGTAGTTGGCTCGCCATCCTCACCCGTCGTCCTGACCGCCCTCCTTCCCGTCCCGCTTTTGCCCTCTTCTCCGCGCCGTTGTTTGCCGCTATGCTCGATTATGTTGAAAACTCCCTGCACCTTCTCATGCTGACAATCCTCCATACCACTCCCGCCGCGCTGGTCTATCTGGCCTCCCTCGCCGCGGCGGTCAAATGGACTCTGGCGGGCGTTTCCATTTTGGCGATTCTGGTGTTTATCCTGCGGAATTTATTTCGCTTTACCTATGGCAAGGTTCATCCTGCCGCAAGTGGAATAGTAGACCTCTTGCATAAGTCAGCCGACGTGAGAGAACGTCTCTCACGCGAAGGTGTACTGTGCGCCCTCTGGCGCGCTTTTGCAGGGGGTCTATTCTCCCCTGCCGTTCGGGATGGAAGCGATTCAATCCGCCGCCATCCACACATGGATACCTCCGCCCTCCTGCGCCGCGAACTCGAAGGCTCGATTCGCTTCTTCCTCGACCACTCCAACCTCCACCCCCACAGCCTCGGTTTCGGCTTGACAGTTGATTCCACCAAAGACCCGCGCATCGCCTCCATCGCCGCCACAGGTTTCACCCTCACCGCCTGGGTCATCGCCGCCGAACGTGGGTTGCTGCCCCAAGAGCAGGCGCAGGACATCACACGCGGCACACTCAAGACCCTGCGCACGCGCGCCAGCCATCAGCGCGGATTCTTCGCCCACTTCCTGCACATGGATACGGCGCAGCGCTGGGGCAAATGCGAATATTCCACCATAGACACCGCCCTGTGCCTGAACGGCATCCTCACCGCCGCCGCCTATTTTCAAGACCTCGAAATCCGCGACCTGGCGGCGGAACTGCTGGAACGGGTGGACTGGCGCTTCATCGTCTTCGAAGAAAACGGGCAGGCGCTCTTCCACATGGCATACAACCCCGATGCGGGCGGCGATTACGTCCGCGGCGAGCCGGGCTTCATCAGCCGCTGGGACATGGCTGCCGAACAAAAGATGATGTACCTGCAAGCCGCCTCCCGCCTCGACCCCGCCCTGGCGCGCCGACTGTACGCAGGCTTCCGCCGTGATACGGGATATTTTGAAGGACAGCCCATCATCATCAACCCTGGCGGCAATCTGTTCGCCTATCACTTCAGCGAAGCCTGGCTTGACACCGCCCGCTGGCGCGACCCCAATGGCGTGGACTGGTTCGAGAACACCCGCCTCGCCTGCCTCGCCAACCGACAGTTTTGCATGGACCACGCCGCCGAATACCCAACCTACCATGCCCGCAGTTGGGGGCTGAGCGCAGGCGACAGTCCCTTTGGCTACGAAGTGGCGGGCAGTCAGCCCTGTCTGGGCGAGCCGCATCACACAGGCACAGTCTCCATTTACAGCGCTCTCTCCTGTCTGCCGTTCATCCCCGCCGAAACGCTGGAGATGATCGAGTATCTGCACCGCCATCACCCGCAAACCTGGGGCAAATATGGCTTTTTCGACTCCTACAATCTCGCCGTGAACCCGCCCTGGTACAGCCAGGCGCTTTACGGCATAGACAAAGGCTGCTCCCTGCTCATGCTCGAAAACCACCTCACCCGCCTGGTCTGGGACGTGTACACCCGCAGCGCGCCCATCCAAACCGCGCTGAAGGTGTTGGGATTCACTGAAAAACAACCGTCAATCCAATAAACACTTCGTGTGCCTTCGTGCTCTTCGTGGAAATCATGAAAAGGACAACCAATGCCCACCTTCACCCTCCACAACCGACAATTCTGGCTCGATGACCAGCCCCTCCTGCTTCAGGCGGGCGAATTTCACTACTTCCGCACCCCCGCCGACCAGTGGGCGCACCGCCTCGGCTTGCTCAAACAGGCGGGCTTCAACGCCGTCGCCGCCTACATCCCCTGGCTGTGGCACCAGCCCCAGCCCAGCCTCACCGACCTGGACGGTCACACCCACCCCATGCGCAACCTGGCAGGTTTTCTCGACCTCGCCGCCCACATGGAACTGTACATCATCGCCCGCCCCGGTCCCTACATCATGGCAGAAACCATCAACGAAGGCATTCCGCCCTGGGTCTTCGAGCAAAACCCGCAGGCGGCGTTCATCAGCCAGGACGGCAAGCCCCAAAACATCGCCTCTTACCTGCACCCCGACTTTCTCAAAAACGTTCGGGCGTGGTATCAGGCTGTGTTTGCCGTACTGTCGCCCCGTCAGGCAGCGCGAGGCGGCAACATCCTGCTCATCCAACTCGACAACGAGATGGGCATGCCCCAATGGGTGCGCAACATCGTGGACCTCAACCCCCATACGCTGGAACGCTTCGCCGCCTGGCTGAGGGAGCATCACCCCAACCGCTTCCCCTCCGGACCTTCGGCTGGATTCCTGTACAACGAACTTTCCCACCCCCAGGCAGAGACCGCCGCCTTCCTGCTCGAAGCCTACCGCCGCTTCTACCGCACCTACCTGCGCGACTACATGACCTGGCTGTGGAACACCGCCAAAGCGCACGGCATGGACGCGCCGCCCGTCGTCAACATTCACGGCTTTGCCAACGGCGGCAAGACCTTCCCCATCGGGCTTTCGCAACTGATTGAAGTGATGGAACTTCCAGGCATGGTCAGCGCCACCGACGTGTACCCCGTCTTCATCGGCGAGGGCAACTTTCACCAACTCCTGCTGGTCAACGAGATGACCAAAGCCCTGCAAAACCCCGCCCAGCCGCTCTTTTCCATCGAATTTCAGGCGGGCGGCAATCAGGATTTCAGCGGCGCACAATCCTCCTTCTACGACCTGCATACCCGCCTCAGCCTTTCGGTGGGCATGCGCGCCATCAACCATTACCTGTTCTTCGACGGCGAAAACGACCCTGTGCTCAGTCCCGTCAAACGCCACGACTGGGGACACCCCGTCCGCAAAGATGGCGGTCTGCGCCGCCACTATGCCCGCTACCCGCGCCTCTCGCAAACCCTGGCGGCTTACGGCAGCGACTTGACCCTCGCCCGCCCCAAAACCGTGACGACCATCGGCTTCCTGCTCGACCAGTTCATGACCGAAGTCAACAACCCCTTCACCCAAACAGCGACCGACATCCTCACCCATCAGCGCGAAATTATCCTGTTCGATTTCCTCGCGCGCGGGCTGGCGCTCACGCACCGCCCCTTCGATGCGCTGGAACTCTCCCGCGCTGCGCTCGATCCCGCACAAACGCCTGCGCTGTGGGTGATGATGGAACGTCAGTGTGACGCCGCCGTTCAGCAAAAACTGGTGGAGTATGTCCGCGCGGGCGGCAGGCTGATTCTGGCGGGGCGCATGTGCCTGGAGGATGTTCAGCGCCAGCCCTGCACCCTGCTCAAAGACGCGCTCGAAATTTCGCACATTGCAGGCGGCGAACCGTTCCAGCCCGAACTTATCCGCGCGTTCGAACATGAGGAGGTGCCTGCTTCATTTGTCGAACGCTACACAGGCACATTCGATGAAATCTTTGCCTCCTCCAGCGATGGCGGCGCGACGGGCTTTGTCAAATCGCTTGGCGAGGGCAAGGTGATGGTCTTCGGCGCGGCGCTGGCGGCGAACACCCTCGAAGACCTGGATATTCTGCACCGGATGGCAAACCGCATGGGCGTCCTGCCGCTTTTCGAAATGAGCGATTGGGCAGATGTGCGCCTCTCGGAGGGGGAGAACGGCGGTTTTCTATTCGTCAACAACTATCAGGACGATCCCATCGAGACGACAGTGGCGTCGGCGGGGGAAAGGCTGTTTGGCGGCGCCCCGCTCAAGGTCCCGGCACGACGCGGACTCATCCTCCCGCTGGAGTGGAAGGTCAAGCCTGGGATTGTCGTCCACTCCCTCACCGCCGAAATCGTGGATGTCGCCGAACGGAACGGTCGGGTGACGCTGAAGACCGATCCTGCTGAATTTACCGGTGAATTCAGCCTGTCGGGCTATGAAGTTTACGGCGCGCGGATTGCGAGGCAAATGGATCAGTATCGGTGGAAAATACATGGGACGAACAGCCTGATCGCATTTACAAGAACGAACGCGGGAAATGAGAAAACGCACTAATGCGATGAGGCGGGGTGCTTTTGCATGAAAAAAGCAAATATGGGTGGATTGGTTTGCGCGGCTGACAAGGATGGATGCCGGGAGACTTGCGAGAACCGGTCTTTGGAGGTTCGTTTTAGAACAGCGATTCCTGTCTGGCGTCGTCCCTCGGACCGCGCCAGCCGTATCTTTTGAAATCCACTCTGTCTTTGTTGAATACGATCCCCTCTTCCTCGAGGAGACGTCTTTGTCTCTCCGCGCCGGGACGGTCGCTGATCTTGCCCTGCGAGTTGATGACTCTTTGCCACGGCACGTCGTCGGGGCAGGCTGCCATCGCTCCGCCCACCCAGCGCGGGCTGAACGCTTTGTAGGTTTCGAAATCCACCCCGTTTGGGATGGGAATCATCTGCGCGATCTGACCGTATGCTGCAACCCTGCCTTTCGGGATTTGTCGCACAAGATTCCAGACCTGTTCGTAGTAGGCTTGCTGGTTGGGAGGGGAGGTGAATCTCATGGGGAGTGGTAATCGAGGGATTGGGAATGGGAGATGAGCGATTGGAGAATTACGGACCGGCGAATTCTCCGCCTGTGATGGTTTTCTCTTGTAATTGACGCGACGAGTCGAAGGTTAATTCCACCTCGATTTGCTGGAAACAGCGGTTTGCGCCGATCAACCCCTTACGGACGAGGTAGCCGTTGCCTTCGTCGTTGAGGCTGAGGTCGTTGTCGAGGTCCACGCGCCCTTCGAGGATCTCGCCGCAGCGATTGCATTTGACTTGAAAGGTGTAGTAGCGTTTCTCGGGTCGGCCAGGGTCACTGCTGAAGAGTTTTTTGAGGAAGCCCATGATAATCTCCTGTCATTGCGAGCCCCGAATGGGGCGAAGCAATTCTCTCTTTGGCGGGGAGATTGCTTCGTCGGGCTTCGCCCTCCTCGCAATGACGTTAACTTCTTAGTATCTCTTCAATTCTACCCAACTCCTCTACGCTGAACTTCAAATTGTTCAACGCGGCGAGGTTGTCTTCCAGTTGTTTGACGCTGCTGGCGCCGATGAGCGAGGAGGCGACAGTGGGATTTCGCAACGTCCACGCGATGGCCATTTGGGCGAGGGATTGTCCGCGCTGTTGGGCAAGTTCGTTGAGGCGTTGCACTTTGGGCAGGTTCGCTTTGACTTCATCGGGTGTGAGCCAGACGCGTTCGGTTTTGCTGGCGCGGGCGTCAGCCGGGATTCCGCCCAGGTAGCGGTCGGTCAACTGTCCCTGCGCGAGAGGCGAGAAGACGATGCACCCGATGCCCTCGTCGGATAGCACGTCCAACAGCCCATTCTCTATCCAACGATCGAACATATTGTAGGACGGCTGATGGATGAGCAGCGGAGTCCCCATCCCGCGCAGGATGCGCGCGGCTTCCCGTGTCATTTCGGGACTGTAGCTGGAGATGCCGACATAGAGGGCTTTACCCTGGCGGACGGCGGTATCGAGCGCGCCCATGGTCTCTTCGAGCGGGGTGTTGGGGTCGGGGCGGTGACTGTAGAAGATGTCCACATAGTCGAGCCCCATGCGTTTGAGGGACTGGTCGAGGCTGGCGAGCAGGTATTTGCGCGAGCCCCATTCGCCGTACGGACCGGGCCACATGTCGTAGCCCGCCTTGGTGGAGATGATGAGTTCGTCGCGGTAGGGATGGAAGTCCTGTTTGAGGAGCGTGCCGAACGTTTCTTCGGCGGAGCCGGGCGGCGGACCATAGTTGTTGGCGAGGTCGAAGTGCGTGACGCCGAGGTCGAAGGCGCGGCGTGCAATGGCGCGTCCGTTCTCGAGTCTGTCCACGCCGCCGAAGTTGTACCACCATCCAAGCGAGATGGCGGGAAGTTTGAGTCCGCTTTTGCCGACGCGGTGGTAGGTCATGGTGTCGTAACGTGCCTCTGAGGCGAGGTAGGGCATTGTTGTTTTACCTTTCAAGAAGTATTTTACAAATTTTCATACTAGAATATCACTAGAAAATTACCACGTTGGCTGATTGCATTCGGTCAGTCTTATTCATCGTCTCACTTCCCCCCAATTGATTGCCTTCATGTCTTTAATGAAAATACCGTCAATTTTGAAAGACACATCTCCATACCTCTCACCCTCACAACCAAAGACGACACTCCAGCCTAGTTTTTCACCATTGGCACGTGTCAGATCTCCACTTAAAAAAATATAAGGTTCACTGGCACATTTTCTAGGTGGATGTGTGTTCATCCATTCATCTAGACGAGGTTTCAAACTTGGATCGATCATTTCATAGGCAGCAGGATGATTGATTCGAAGTGCAGTGACAAAGGCTGTAACCAATTCGCCTTCTGTGTCACGACTATGTATCCACTTGTAATCGGCCACGGCTTGTGAAGTATCAGCCCAAACCATCAAGGCACAGGCAAATACAATAACTATGAAGACTGTCAGTAGGATTTTTCTACGGCTTTTCACTTCGACTCAGGTCAAGTTCTTGCAGCATTATTTGTAAATCACCCTAAACCGTTCACAAACCAAAGACATCTCTTCTGAAAATTCTTTTCCGATCTTTGGAAGCGTGCGCGAGAAGAAATTTTTATGTGCCTCACGCCAATATTCCAGAGACAAATCCCCTTCGCCTTCGGCACGGGCGAAATCGACATCTACTTCATTGTACTTGCGGATGGTCACTTCCGTGGTCTCGACGATGCAAAGCGGGTCACCTTTACCATCCAAAACAACAGTGACCAATCCCACCTCGGGGATCGGATTCCCTTCTGCTTCCCACTCCCAAAGCGCGGAGCAGGTTCCCGTTTTGGTTCCCTGTGCGATCAAGCCACCGAGTTCATCCGCCATTTTGGGACTGTCACCCCAGCCCTCAGAAATACAACTTTTGGAATGGTATGGAGAGTCCGCTGGGAGGGTGGATAGGAACTTTTGCCAGTAGGCTTTGATGATTTCTTTGGTCATAGTTTTGTCCACGCTAACCACTGAGACACAGAGACACAGAGAAATTTAAAACCCCGTGTCTTCGTGACTCCGTGGTTAACGATTTTCTTTATCCATTATAAAATGAACCAGACGATATTCTTTCGAGACGACATTCAACTGCTCATCGTTCACTTTCTTTGGTTCAATCCCAAACATCGGAGCAGCAAACCCTGAGGCGATGAGAACCTGCCTCAATAGGAATAACCGCTTCGGCGAATCGGAAATATCCTCCGCGCGTGCTTGTTGTTTCCCTTCGGGGAGCCACACTTCGATCTCTGGATTCGCCATGATATTCTTATACCAATCCGAGATGGAGCCAAATCCCGCGGTGCAATAGATTTCTCCGTCAACAACCGCGTAATTGACTGGCGTGAGATATTCTTTTCCGCTTTTGCGTCCGCGGTGTTGGATGACCATGATCCGCCCAAGCCCGGCGGGCCACCCATTCATCGCCTTTCCCCATCCCATCTTCCACATCCACACCATGAAATGGTTCATGGCATGGAACACCCTTCGCAGGGTATTCAACTGCTTCAGTGTAAATTTTGAAACATCCATGTTCCCTCCCGACCCCTAAGACTTTTTTACCACGAAGGGTCACAAAGGAACACAAAGGTTTTTTTCTTTGTGCCCCTTCGTCTCCTTTGTGGTTTATGAATTTAGAACTTCCACTTCCTCAATGCCTCCATTGCCTTGTAATGGGTCAGGTCCAGTTGCAGGGGCGTAATGGATACGTACCCATCCTCCAGCGCGCCGAAATCGGTACCGTTTTCGAACACGCCGGTGGGCGCTTCGCCGCCGATCCAGAAATACGGCTTGCCGCGCGGATCCACCCGCGCATCCAGCGCGTCGCGGTACACGCGCAGTCCCTGCCGCGTAATCATGTACCCCGCCAGTTCGTTTTCCTTCAAATACGGCACGTTCACGTTCAACACCACTCCTTCGGGCAACCCATTTGCAATGACCCGTTCCGCCACCCGCCGCGCCACAATCGCCGCTGTCGAATAATCCAGCGGACCCTTGTGCCCCTCCGGCGAATTGAGCGAGACGGCAATGCCCTTCACCCCCGCAATGACCGCTTCCATTGCCGCTGTGACCGTGCCGGAGTATGTCACATCGTGACCCAGGTTGGCGTTCGGGTTGATGCCCGAAACCACGAGATCAACATCCTCCTCGATAAAGCCCAGCAGAGGAATGGCGACACAATCGGAGGGCGCGCCGTCCGATGCGAAAGCAGGCGTCCCGTCAGCTAGAACCGTTTCCCGCACCCGCAGAGGGCGGTCCATCGTCTTCACATGTCCCGAAGCCGACCAGTTTCGGTCCGGCGCAAAGACGGTCACTTTGCCCAGTTTGCGCATCTCCTGCGCCAGGGCGAGCAGGCCGGGCGCAGTCACGCCGTCGTCATTGGTTACGAGTATGTGCATGAGACTCCGATTTTCGATTTCAGATTTTGGATTGACGATTGCGAATGTCATTGCGGGTGAAGCGAAGCAATCCCCCGGTTGGCGAAAGATTACTTCGTCGCAAACGACGCTCCTCGCAAGGACTTGTGCTTGATGATTATAATCCTCCCCATGCGTCGCAAACGGATGGCTATTCACTGCTTACTGCTCTTTTCCTTCTTCTTTCCCCTCTCTTGTGTGCCCACACCCTTGCCTGCTCCTCAAACTTCGCTGTACTTTTTTCGTTTTTCGCCTGTCTCGCTCGTCGAATTGTCCGAAGATGACCACCCCCTCATCGAATTCCCCTTTCCCCTCCCTCCCCGCTGCGGACTGTTCGACCTCTTCCCCGCCCCGCTCGGATCGTTCCTCCTCATCGAACTGAACTGCCCCAGCGGGCAGACGGTTCTCCTCCTCGACCTCGAAACTGCCTCCACCACCCAACCCGTCACAGACGCCGACAGCCACTTCCTCGCCTGGCAGAGCGACGGGCGCGCCGCTTACCTCAAAGTGGACTCGCTCGGCAGCCCCCGCATCCTGCGCGTCTATGTGGATGGCAGACAGGAAGTTCTACCCATCCCCGAATTTACTTACGACCTCGCCGCAAAACCCGACAGCCGTGACTTCACCTTCACCCTCTCCCGCGGACTCGGCTACGGCAGCGAACTCTTCCTCGCCCGCCGCGATGGACACGCCCTCCAATCCCTCTACGCCGATCCATACAACTACATTTCATTCGCGCGCTGGTCGCCGGATGGAAAACAAATCGCCTTCCTCAAAACCACCGATACGCAAATACCCTTCACAATGGGGGAGTTGTGGGTCATGGATGCCGACGGCACAAATGCCCGTAAACTCGCCGATGCCGACAGCGGTCACGGCTACGCCGCAAACTGGTCTCCCGATGGCACGCGCATTGCCTTCGTCGTCCGTGAGAACCCCCACGATGAAGCCGCTAACCAGTCGAACGAAGCATTGATCAGCAATATCTACATCATCGAAGTCGAAAGCGGTGAGTTGACTCAAATCACTCACTTCGAAAACAGCCGCACCGAAACCCCGCACTGGTCGCCAGACGGGAACACTCTGGCGTTCAACGTAGTCACAAATGGTAGAATGAGCGTATCCATTGCGGACCTGGCTTCAGGTGAGGTCAAGCCCCTCGAGACTGAATCAGCCTGCTGTCCCGTATGGATGCGGAAGTGAGTCCAAATGGTTCGCCGAGTCCTGTTCCTCCTCCTTCTCTCGCTGGTCATCGCTTCGTGCGGCGGCGCTCCTGCCGCCACCGAAGAACCCTCTGCGCCCACCTCGGAGCAGGCAACACCCGAACCCACCCTCCAGCTGTTCCTGCCCGAAACCCCCACCTCCTCCCCGACGCTCACGCCAACCCCTCTACCCACCCCCACCGAAACACCCCTGCCGCCGCTCGAACTGCCAACCGAGATTCCCAACGCCCCCGCCCTGCTTGCCTGGGACGGAGTCCCCACCTACCCCGGCGACTCCCAGCCCGGTTACGTCTTCCGTGTGTTGTATAACCCCGAAACCTGGGCGCTCACCGAAGACCCGTTCGGTTTCCCCGCCCTTGCCCACCGCGCCATCCCCTATTGCGTCATCTCCGTCACCTCGGGGCGCGGGCTGCCCCTCAACGTCTCCGTCGAACAGGATATTTTGTACACCAAAACGGTCACCTTTTACGTTGGCACCACCTACGAAAACGGTGTGAAAAAATTCGTCACCTACACCGGCGGCGACGGCAAAATCCTCACCGCCTTTCAAGTTTCCTTCGAAGCACAGGCAGACCCATGCCTGGCAGACGCCGAAACGGTTCTGACCACGCTGCAGTCTGTTCCCTCTTTCCGAGCCACTCCCACGCCTTAGGTGAATCCTCGTGACGCGCACCGCCAGGAACCTCTTCGTTGCTTTCCTTTTCTGCACCGCCCTGCTGGGAGCCAGCGCCGCCTCTGCAGACCGTACCCCTGCGCCGCCTCAGGTGATCGCGCCGTTCCTCTATCCGCCCTATCCGGGCTTTGCCTCACAAGAATCCATCTTCGATCATGCCTCCCCAAACTATACCTACGATAACAAAGTCCTTGCCTACACCGGCGACGTGGCAAACCGCAACTGCCCCGTCCCCCCGCCGCCGGGCACGCCTCCCCCGCAAAGCGGCGTATGCAACGCCGGCAGCGGCGGATACTGGTCCTACAGCCTCGGCGACTGGGTCTATTACGACGGTCACGACGGCGTGGACTACGGCATCTCCTACCGCCCCGTCTATGCCGCCGCCGACGCGAACCAGGTCGTCTATGCCGGCTGGTGGGACCCGCAAAACCACAAAATCAACCTCGGCATGTACGTCCGCCTGCGCCACCCCAACGGCTACAACACCTACTATGGACACATGAGTTCCGTCGCAGTGCAGGCATGTTCCACGCCCGGCTGCACCTTCATCCCGCATGGCGAAGTGTTGGGCATCAGCGGAACCACCGGCAACTCCTCTGGTCCGCACCTGCACTTCCTCGTCCGCGACCCCGCCGGCAAATCGGTGGACCCCTACGGCTGGAAGGGCAGCGGCTTCAGCCCCTGGGCGCCCCAGCAGAAAGAGTCGCTCTGGGTTGCCTTCCCTGCCCTCGCCTACTATGGCGCTCCAATCTACCCCTCCGGCGATCCCCTCGATTTTCCGCCCCGCCCCTCCGGCGGCATCATCGTGGACGACGGTTCACTCGAATTCGACGAAACCCCCGACGGTTGTTGGGCGCAGACCAGCGCGGGGAGCGCGCAGAACGGGAGCATGAGTTACGTCACGCCGCGCACGGCTTCGGCGACCTGTTCGGGACGCTGGGCGTTCCCTCAAGGCGTTCCAAACGGGCTTTATGCGGTTTATATCCGCATCCCTGCCATCCGCGCCACCAGCGAAGGCGCGGTCTACACCATCCGCCACGCGGGCAAAAGCGACCAGATCGTCCTCAACCAGGCGGTTTTCCCGAACGTGTACTACGTCACCGATGGCTGGGTGTATGCGGGCAAATACAACTTCACGGGCGCGGGAGGCGAATATGTCGAACTCTCGAATCAGACCCAGGACGAACCGTCCAACGCCGCCAACCTCTTCCTCGGCGCGGATGCCGTCCGGTTCGTCCTTCAAGCGGATATACCCCCGACGCCCCCCGTACCGGTAACGGTAACGCCTTCGGCAACCCCCACCGTCACCTCCACCGCCACCAAGACCTCGACCCCGACGATCACGCGTACGCCGACCGTCACGCGCACCTCCACGCACACATTGACTCCAACCGTCACCCCCACGCCGTCGCCCACGCGCACGCCGACGATTACCCGTACTCCCACTGCCACCCGCACACCGAGCAATACCCCAACCTCCACGCGTACCCCCTCTGTCACGCCGACACGAACTGCCACCAGCACACGTCGCCCCACCGTCACGCCGGACTACTATCTGGTGAAACTCTATTTTGCCAGCCGCGCGCGGTATACCGCGAACCTGCCGCCCATCGAACGGGCAGGGTCGCGGTATGTGCGCTCCAACGCAAAGTACACCTCGGTGTTGGACGCGTACTTCAAAGGTCCCGGCGCGACCGAACTCTATTCCTATGGCTGGATCGGGGTGTATAACGGGTTCACAGGCTACAGTCAATTCGAATTGCGCGGCGGCGTTGCCCACGTTTACCTCAAAGGCGTTTGCACCTCCGAAGGCAGGGATTTCAACATCGCCGACCTTATTAACTTGAATCTCAAACAATTCCCTGAAGTGCAATTCGTCAAGGTCTACGACGAGAACGGCGTTACCCAATCGCCCGCCGGATTGTCCGATTCCGAACCCTCCTGCCTGTACGATTACAAAATCCCCACGCCCACGCCATCCCGCACACAGACGCCGACCCGCACGCCGTCGCCCACGCGCACGCCCACGCTCACGTTCACTCCTTCGCGCACGCCCACCTCCACCCGCACCCCCAAACCCACCGCAACGCCCTTATATAAACAGATCAACGTGTACTTTGTGAGCAAATACCGTTACGATAACAACCTGCCTCCCTTTGAACGGAAGGGCATCCGCTGGGCGCCTTCGAACAATCCGGTGGGGGCGGCGCTGGATCAATACTTCAAGGGTCCCGGTTCGCAGGAGCGATTCCAATACGGCTGGGTCGCGCTCTATAACGGCTTCACCGGTTACGACAGAATCGAAATCCGCGATGGAATTGCCCGTCTCCACCTCGAAGGGACATGCGACCGCGCCGGTCAAACCTACACCATCGCCAATCTGTTGACCCTTACCCTTAAACAATTCCCCGAAATCCGGTTCGTGAAGATCTACGACGAGAACGGCGCAACGCAAAACCCGGACGGCTTGAGCGATTCCATTCCGCCGTGTCTGCAACCGTAATACAGGGCGGGATTGATTTTATTCTGTCACAGCCGCCTCCACCGACTGGATGGGCGGCAGGTAATCTGCCAGCAGTTCCCAACTGTCGCCCGAATCGCGCGAATAGAATAACTGCCCGGTATTCGTCCCCATGTAGATGCCTGCCTCTTCGAACGTATCGGTTCCCATGGCTTCGCGCAAAACGACCAGGTGCGCCTTTTCCGGCAACCCTTTGCTCATGCGCTCCCACGAGTCGCCCGCGTCGCGGCTCCGCCACACCGAGAATTTCCCTTCCACGCTCATGCGGAATTCATCGCTTTCCTCCAGGACGACGTAAATGGTCTTGGGATCGGTGGGGTGAACCGCAATGGGGAAGCCGAACCTCGCGGGCAATTTCCCTTCGCCGATATCCATCCACTCCTTGCCCATGTTGTCGCTTCTATACACGCCACAGTGGTTCTGTTGATATAAAACATGCGGGTTTGCCGGATGCATCGCCATCTTATGCACGCATTGACCGAACTCCGGGAACTTGTCCGGCATGAAATCGGCGCGCACGTTTTTGTTGTGGGGCTTCCACGTCCGCCCGCCATCGTCAGTGCGATAACAACCGGCGGCAGAAACCGCGATGTACATTCGTTGCAAATTCGACGGATCCAGCAAAATGGTGTGCAGACACAAGCCCCCCGCGCCCGGGTTCCACTGTCCGCGTTGGGGATGATCGTAAAGCGCTTCGTTCAACTCCCAGGTCTCGCCGCGATCGCGCGAAACGAAGAAGGAGGCGGGTTGCGTCCCCGCATAGAGAACCTTCGGCTCATCCTTCCGCCCGGGCGTGATGTTCCAAACCCTGATCATTTTCTCCGGGATGTCTCGAATATCCTCTCCGCCTTCGGCGCGAAACGCCTCGTCCACGGTACCGGCGGGTCTGCCGGATCTCGAGGGGCGCGTAAGCATGGGCACCTGCCTTGCCTGTGTCCATGACGTTCCGAAATCGTCCGAATAGTGGGTGGTCGGACCGTAGACAAAATGCGAAGTCGCCGCATGCAAGCGGTTATCGCGCGGGTCCAATTGCATGTGCATCACATTCCAGCTCTTGAAATGGATGTCGCTTCTTTTCCATTTCCTGCGTTTTTCATCGCTCTCGAAGATAAAGCCGCCCTTGCTCGTCCCGACGAAAACCATCACTTTTTTGTGCATCGCAATCTCCTCTCGTTAAAATAGAAAAAACGTTCTAAAAATTATACCATGCTTTCCGTATCCGCCCCTGACCCAACGGGACTATTGCGGAGTCCTTCCGGCACGATTAAGATGAAAGCAGGAGGAAAGATGCATAACCGGTCTTGGATTTTCATTGCCGTTCTGCTGTTGACATCCTGCAACCCGAATACGCCGGAACCGGCGTTCACGACCCCGGTTCTTTTCACGCTGAAACCTGCCATGCCCACGCCGGTTTTTTCTACGCCGACGCTTCTTCCCATCGAGACTCTGCTGGTAATTGACACGCCCACGCGCGTCCCCACGGCAACGCCGGGGATTGTACTTGCCGCGCCTGTCAACCAGCCGGTGAACTGCCGCTTTGGTCCCGGGATTTCCTATGCCGTAATCGGCGCGTTGATCGTCGGCAGGCAGGCGGAGGTGATCGGCAAAAGCGCGGACGGTGCATGGTGGTTCGTGCGGAATCCCAGCGATCCGTCCACCAACTGCTGGCTTTCAGCAGATTTCGTGCGCGTGACTGGGAACGTGGAGGCACTTCCGGTGGTGGGTCCGCCCGAAATTGGCGTGAGCGGCATCCGGGTCCGCGTTGAGCCGGTGGTGATGAATGTCGGATGCGCCGCTTTTCCGCAAACCGTCAGCGTGACCGCGCAAATCACCACCAATGGTCCCACGATCGTGACCTGGCGCTGGGAGACGAGCACCGGTGAGGTCTCCGCCGAAGAAACGCTGTTGTTCGAATCGGAGGGGACGAAAGAAGTGCAAAGACTGTTGACGGTTTGGAGCGCAAACGATTATTGGATCAACCTGCATGTCTTGAAACCCAACGACCGGTTTGGAGGGGCGAATTTCAAAATTACGTGCGTCCCGTAGTCCCGTAGGGGGTGCGCAAGGCGGTGACAGACACCGCCTTTTGATTTAATCGCTGACATTCCACGGTTCGGTTGCGTCGCGAAACTTCGCCCCCGAACGGGAGGCGTGTTGCCTTCAAACCGGTGAGATGCTGCGACTTTCCAAAATCATCGAACAATCCATCGGTGCTCGAACTTCAAGGTCAACCCCCGGAGGCGCTGAACAAACGGAACTCCGTGATTCCGGGTCTCAGTGGTTCAAAACAATTGGGCGGATTGCTTGGTTTAATGGTTGATCCGCAACATCTCGCGGTACTGTAGCGGGCAAGTAACGACATTGTATGTTTCACGAGAGATGACCTGCTTTATAATCCATTCGGAATGAGGTGCAATGACAATCAGGCGAATTAGGGATTTGTTTGCAAATCCGCAACTGGAGCGTGAGGACGAGTCGCGTCTGGCGCGCATCCTGAACGATATTACCCTTTGGGGTATGCCTGTATTATTGTTATATATCCTTGTCCGCATGCTCATGGGTTACAGTCTCGTGAATGAGGCTCATGGGTATGCGGTTTTTATGGCGCTTGTGTTTCTGTTCGCCCGGCTGAGCCTTCAGAGAGGGTATATCCGTCCGACTTTGCGCGTTCTGCTCCTCCTTGCCTGGGGGGGAGTGACGGGCATCACCTTTATCTCGCGCGGACTGCTGGACGGACCGCTCATCGGGTATATGACCATCACGCTGGTTTCGGGGCTTCTGCTCGGACCGGCGGAAGCGTTCTTGTATCTTTTCCTCAGCCTTGCCGCCATTTGGGGGTTTGCCCACGTCGAAGTTCTTTCTTTCGACGGGCTGATTGGCGAAAGCGACGCCTATGCGTTTGCGCGCAATCTGACCATCAATTTTATGCTGACCTGGCTGGTGCTTTATTTCATCATCACCGCCCTGCGCAAATCACTTGAAATGGGCGATCTCGAACTCCGCCGCCGCCGGCAAACCGAAGCCGTCCTGCAACAGCAGGCGATTTATCTGCAGGCGCTTCACGAAACCACGCTGGGGATCGTGAACCGCCTCGAACTCAGACCTTTGCTCGAATCCATTTTGACGCGGGCTTGCAGCCTGGTGGGCACCGAAAACGCGTTGATCGAACTGGTCGTGCCGGACGGTTCCGCCCTGCGGCTCGAACTTGGAAGAGGCATCCCTGCGCCTTACGAAGGACATCTTACCTATAAGGGCAGGGGGTTGACCGGCCTGGTGTGGGCGACGGGGATGACGCAATTTGTCAACGACTATTCCACCTGGGAACACCGCGATCTGGAAGTCGCCAATCAATTTCACGCCATGGTGGGACTGCCATTGAAGATCGGGACCGAGGTGATCGGGGTTTTGGCCCTGTTATGCGTGGATCACAGCAGGAAGTTCGACCCTGAACAGGTGGCGCTGCTCGAGCGTTTTGCCTCCCTTGCCTCCATCGCGCTCCAGAACGCCCGCTTGTATGAAGCGACGCAAAAGGAATTGGCGGAAAGACGCGCGGCGCAACACGCTCTGTATGAAAATGAGGAAAAATTCCGCAAGGTCTTCCAAACCAGTCCCGTCGCCATCTGCATCACGAACCTCGAAGATGGCAGACTGCTCGAAGCCAATTATGCCTACTGGGACCTGACGGGCATGAACCCGGCGGACTCACTGGGCAAGACCGCGGAAGAATTGAAATTATGGGATACGGTTGAGACGAGAAACAAGTTCGTCGAACTATTGAAACGGAAAGGCTCCTATTACGATCCGGACGATTCCTTTCTGGACGCGAAAGGCAACCTGAAGCGGGTGATCAGTTTCTACGAACTGGTTCGCATCGGGGAACAGGACCGCATCATTGCCATGTTCTACGATATGAGCGCGCAAAAACAAATCATGGACGCGCTCAAAGAGAGCGAAGCGCGCACCCGCGCCCTGCTCGCGGCAATCCCGGATATGATCCTAGAACTGACGCGTGACGGTTCCATCACGAGCATAATCCCTCCCAAAGGATTGGAAGCCGCCATGCCGATGAGATTGTTCTCCGGAAAAACGGTCGGCGATCTGCTGTCCGAATCGGTCGCGGCGCAGACGCTTTTTGCAGTGGAACGTTCGCTTGCGGCAGGGCAAATGACCGTCTTCGAATTCGACACGAAGATGGGCAGGGAGTATCTTACCCTGGAGGCGCGGGTGGTTCCCAATTCCTCCAATACCGTGCTGATGATCGTGCGCGATGTCACACAACGCAAATGGGCAGAAAAGGAACGCGAAAAACTGATCGGCGAACTGGAGGAAAAGAACACCGAATCTGAAACTTTGCGCAACAGCCTGGCGGGCATCGTGACCACGTTCGATCTCGAAGTGGCGATGGAACGTCTCCTGGATCAGATGAAACATGTCATTCCCTACGATACCGCTTCCATCTGGCGGGTGGATGGGGGGTGGCAAACGCTAATTGCAAGCCGGGATCTGCCGCCCGAAATTTCCCTTGATGACCTCAAATTCAGAGTGGACGATGAGAATTCATCCCGCCCCATCCTGGTGGGGGAAAAACCGTTTGTCTTGAATAATAACGTCCAGGAGGAACTGGCGGATTTCAAAGGTCCCCATTCCTACATCCGTTCGTGGCTGGCGGTGCCTTTGAAGATCAGGGGCAATATCATCGGTCTAATCGCGCTGGATGGCAGAAGACGGAATCAGTTCAATCTGCATCACGCGGAACTGGCGGTGGCTTTTGCCGATCAGCTGGCGATTGCCCTCGACAATGCCAGTCTGTTTGCCAACCTGCAAGCCGAACTAGAGGAGCGCAGACGCCTGATCGAGGAATTGCAGGCGCGGAATGTCGAAGCCGAAACGATGCGCGAGAGTCTGGCTAGCATCGTGGGAACCTTCGAATTTTCCGAAATTATCCAGCGCATTCTCGACCAAATCCAGCTCGTCGTCCCCTACGATAGCGCCTCCATATGGAAGCTCGACGGCTCGAAACAGGTGCTGATCGGTCAGCGCGGCCTGCCCGTTGAACTACAAAAAGACCTTGAATTTCAAATTGACAGCCAAAACCACGCCGTTCCGATCTTTAATGGCGAATTGCCCTACATCATCAGCGGCAACGTTCAGGAAGATCCCGCTTTTGCGCGGTTTCACGTGCCTCCTCACACCTACATCCTCTCCTGGCTTGGCGTGCCTCTCAAAACGCGCGGACAGATCATAGGCTTGATTGCGCTGGATGGACGCCGCAAGGACCAGTTCGACGAACGACATGCCGCCCTGGCGGTGACCTTTGCCAATCAGGTGGCGATTGCCTTCGAAAACGCGCGTCTCTTTTCGAACCTTCAAACCGAACTTGAGGAACGCAAGGCGTTGATCGCCGAACTCCAAATGCGAAACATCGAGTCTGAAACCCTGCGGGAAAGCGCCGCCATCGTCGCCGCAACGCTCGAAAAAAACGAAGCCATTCGTTTGATTCTCGAACAACTCGAACGCGTCGTACCCTTCGACAGCGCCTCGGTACAGCTGGTCAGCGGCAACGCGCTGGTCATCGTCAGCGAAAAGGGCTTTGCGCTCGAGAACGAAGAGGACGGCAGGTTCGAAATCAACGAAAGCGAACCGGCATACCCGGTTCTGACCGGCGCCGCTCCCTATATCCTTTTCGACGACATCCAGCTCCACGTGCCCGCCTTTACCGGTCCTCCTCATCATCGCATTCACGCCTGGCTGGCTGTCCCGTTGAAAGTGAAGGGACAGGTGCTTGGAATCATCGCCCTTGACGGTTACACGGTTGGACAGTTTACCGAACGGCACGCCCAACTGGCTGTCACCTACGCCAATCAGGTTGCCGTTGCCCTCGAAAACGCCCGCCTCTATTCGGACCTTCAAGCCGATCTCGCCATTCGGCAGGAACTCATCTCCGAACTGGAAGCCAAGAATGCGGAATTGGAACGCTTCACCTACACCGTGTCGCACGACTTGAAATCCCCTCTCTTCACAATTCGCGGCTTTCTGGGGTATCTCGAAGAGGATGCGCTTGCCGGCAACCGGGAACGCCTGCAATCGGACATCCGGCGCATTACCGACGCCACCAACAAGATGCAACAATTATTGAACGACCTGCTCGAGCTCTCGCGCATCGGGCGCCTGATGAACGAACCCGTCGAGATATGCTTCGATGACCTGGCGCGCGAAGCGGTGGAACTCGTACATGGACGCATCATGGAACGCGGTGTCGCTGTTCACATCGATGCCGGGATGCCGGTTGTCCGCGGAGACAAACCCCGCCTGATCGAGGTGTTGCAAAACCTGGTGGATAACGCCGCCAAATTCATGGGCGACCAGCCCCATCCCCGCGTGGAGATCGGCTGTGACGGTCCCCGGAACGGTCAATGGGTGTTTCATGTGCGCGATAACGGTATCGGCATTGCACCGGAACATCACGAACGCATCTTCGGCTTGTTCAACAAATTGGACGTAAAGGGCGAAGGCACCGGTATCGGATTATCGCTTGTCAAACGAATTGTCGAAGTGCATGGAGGCAGAATCTGGGTCGAATCGGAGGCGGGACAGGGAGCGACCTTCTATTTCACCCTGCCTGTAATCTCCGGGCGGGGAATAAAAGGAGACGGCTGATGTGAGCAGAGTGTGGAATGGGTTCAAGCCGCCTGTCTTTCCCGAAAATGATGAAAAAACACACACAGCCAGGCTGGTGTATTCCATCATCATGGCGATTCTCGTGGCAACCCTTTTATATGTCTTCTTCGCGCCTGTCATGTCGTTCTCGCGTTTGATGGCGGTCATCCTGCCCCTGTTTGCGCTGTTGGTGAGCCTGCTGGTCGCCTTGCGGCGCGGCCGCGTCCGAGAAGTCAGCCTGGCGTTGGTATGGGGGCTTTGGCTGACCCTTCTCTATGCCTCATCCATGAACGGCGGGGTGCGCGCGCCGGGATATGCCGGTTTTATCGTCGTCGTGATGATCGCCGCGTTTTTGCTGGGTGCGCCGTTCGGAATGATGCTGGCGGTGGCCAGCGTCCTTGCCGGGTTGGTAATGATCCTGGCACAGGAACGCGGCTGGCTGCCCGATTCGGATGCGCCGGCTTCGCTGGTTGCGGTGTTGATGGCGCAAGTCACCTATTTTATTGTGGCGGCGGCTTTGCTGGCGCTGGCAACGAACAGTATCAAACAGGCGCTGGAGCGCGCCGTGGCGAGCGAGGAGCGCTATCGTCTGATAGCATCGGTCATGTCCGATTATGCCTTTTCCACACAGGTCGATTCGAACGGAGAATTGGGCGATCAGTGGACCAGCGGCGCCTTCGAGGCGATCACCGGCTATACCCACGCGGAATATATCCAGCGCGGCGGCTGGAAATCCATCCTTCATCTCGACGACCGCGAACAGGACCGGCGCGATATGACGCAGTTGCGCTCCAATCAACGGGTGATTTCCGAAGTCCGCATCGTTCGCAAGGACGGAAAAATTCGCTGGGTGCGTGCGTACGCGCATCCCAAATGGGACCCGGTGACCGACCGCCTGGTGGGGATCTACGGCGCCGTGCAGGATATTACCGAGCGCAAAAAAATGGACGACGAACGCCGCCGATGGGCGGAGGAAATATCCCTTCTTTACCGGCTGGGAACGGCTCTTTTGGGCGGAGAAAATCTCTATCAGGCTTTGCGCGCGTTTGTCGGCGAGCTCAGACAGATCATGACGGTGGATGCCTTCCACATCGGCGTCTATGATGCCGGGAGCGATCTCTTTTCCTACCCGTTGTTCCTGAATTTGGACAAGGATCTTCAGCCGCCTCCCCGCAAATTAAGCGAAAAGCCCGGGTTGAGCTGGGAGGTCATTTCCAGCGGGAAAACCCTGTACATCCGCGACCTGACCGATCCGCAGGTTCAACAACGCCATCACATTATCTGGGTGGTGGATGCCCCCATTCGTTCCTACCTTGGCATTCCTCTCACCCTGCGAGACCGGGTCACGGGACTCTTATCAGTGCAATCCCTTCAGCCCGATGCCTATACCCCCGAACAGATCCGCCTGTTGGAGACGATTGCGACGCAGGTTGCCATGACCATCGAGAAACTCAGCCTGCTCGAACAGGTGCAACAGGAACTTGCCGAGCGCAAAAAAGCCGAGACGGAACTGCAGAAGCGGGAAGCGATCCTCGAGATCGTGGCGGACGCGGCGAACACCTTTTTGAAAACCCCCAGGTGGGACACCACCGCCTGGCGGAACGAGGTCAACGCCCTGCTCGAACGACTGGCGACGACCATCCAGGCAAGTCATGCTTATGTCTTCGAAAACCATTCTGCCGCAGACGGGACGCTCCTGATGTCTCTGCGCTACGAAGGGACATCTCCCGGTTTTACAAGCGATCTGGATAACCCCCAATATGCCAATCTCTCGCTGAACGAAGACAAAATGGAAAACTGGTATCCGCGCATTCGGAACGGCCTTCCCTTCATCGGCGATGCCGATCACGCCTCCCAAGCCGACATGGATCATCTTCGCCGCCGCGGCTTTCAGGCTTTGCTTGATGTGCCGATCTTCATTGACGGAACCTGGTGGGGGACGATCGGCTTCGACGACATGATCTCCCCCCGCATCTGGTCGGCGGCGGAGGTGGACGCCCTGGTGGTCGCCGCCAACATGCTGGGAGCCGCCATCAAGCGCATGCAATTGGATTCGACCCTTCAGGATGAATTGCAGCAACGTAAAACCTTGATCCGCGAGCTGGAAAAGCGCAACGCCGAATCCGAAACCTTGCGCGAAAGCGCGGCAATTGTGGCGGCATCGCTCGAACGCTCCGAAACGCTTTCGCGAATCCTCGAACAAATTGCACGCGTGGTTCCCTATCAAAGCGCCTCGGTTCAATTGATTGTGAATAATCGGCTTGAAATCGTCAGTTCGAGAGGCGTAGACCTGACCGGTCAGGAACTCGCCATGAATTTTCCGATAGATGAAGAAGAACCGGCGTATCCCGTGATCCAGGGGGTACGACCCTACATCCTGTTCAACGATGTGCAGGTCGAATTTCCCGTTTTCAATCGTGCCCCTCACAACAACATCCGAGCATGGATGGCGGTCCCGCTCAAGGTCAAAGGACGCGTCATGGGAATCGTCACGCTCGATGGCGAGCGAGCCGGTCAATTCTCCGAGCGGGATGCGGAACTGGCTGTCACCTATGCCCATCAAGCCGCCATCGCGCTCGAGAATTCACGTCTGTTCACCGAATTGCAATCGGAACTCGCCCTGAAGCAAAAGTTGATAAACGAACTCGAAGATAAAAACGCCGAACTCGAACGGTTTACGTACACGGTTTCTCACGATTTACGCTCCCCTCTTGTGACCATTCGCGGTTTTTTGGGATACCTGGAACGGGATGCGCACGTGGGCAACATGGAAGGCTTTCGCCGCGATCTTGAGCGCATCAGCCGCGCCACCCTGCGTATGGACGAACTGCTCAAAGACCTGCTCGAACTCTCCCGCATTGGACGCCTTATCAATAAACCGCAGGATGTTCCGTTTGGCGATCTTGTCATGGAAGCAGCGGAAATCGTCCGCGGCCGGCTGGAGGAACGCGGTGTTACGCTTCGGATTCAGCCGAACATGCCTGTTGTCCATGTGGATCGTCCCCGTCTGACGGAGGTCCTGCAAAACCTGCTGGATAATGCCGCCAAATACATGGGCAATCAAAAAGCCCCCCTCGTCGAAGTGGGTGTGGAAGGATACGACGCGATGGGACAGCCGGTCTTTTTTGTACGCGATAACGGCATGGGCATCGCGCCGGAATACCATGACCGCATCTTCCGCCTTTTCGATAAACTGGATGCCCAAAGCGAAGGTACCGGCGTGGGGCTTGCCCTTGTGAAGCGCATCATCGAATTTCACGGAGGCAGTATCCGGGTCCAAAGCGAACCGGGGGTGGGGACCACGTTTTATTTTACGCTGGCAGGCGGCGGGAAGCGGTAGACGGCGAAGACGCGCATCGGCGCGGCAATTCCCGCCGAACAGGCGCTTTCGTGAACTACGGAGAACAGGAACAGGTATTTGGTCATGAAAGATGCATCATCCAATCCGCCGGGGCAGACCACCCGATCGAGCACGATGGAGGTAGGCGCCAGGGATATTTCGAGGATTTTTCGTCTGTTTATTGCCCTGATCCTGATGGGATCGGCAGGCGCGGTTTTGATCGCGCTGATCTATGACGATATCATTTCTGCCGTTCTAATCGGAATTGCCGCCTTGCCCGTGTTCGTTTCCCATCTTCTGGTGCGAAACGGCAGGTTCGAAACAGCCGCCACACTTCTCGGGGGAGTGTTGATCTTGCTCGCCACCGTCATTTCGATGAGGACTCTGGGGATTCACAGCGTCGTGACCATTGCATTTCCCTCCATCCTGATCATTGCCAGCCTGGTGACAAGCAAACGCGCCATGTTTTTTCTGACTTTTCTTGCCGTGCTGTGTCTCGCCTGGCTGGTTTTCGGGGACCTCAAGGGGGTGTATTCGTCTGGAACCCCGATGGAAAGCACACCGGGCGATTTCTTCTCCGCGGCAATGATCATTGTTTTTACAGCGATCATGATTCATGAATTGACCGGAACCATGTTTCGAAGTCTTGCGCATTTGCAAACGGAGGTGACGGAGCGGATGCTGGCGGAAGAAAACCTCCGAAAAAAGGAGACCCTCCTCGAGACCATCGCGTTCGCCGCAGAGCAATTCCTGAAAACGCCCGATTGGCGTGAAAATATTGACATTGTTCTCGAACGTTTCGGAAAGACCCTGCATGTGACCCATGTATATCTATTCGAGCATTTTAAGGATGCCAACGGGGTGAGCTACTCTGCCCTGGCGTATGAGTGGACCGCGCCGGGATACCCGAACGATTTCGACAACCCCTATTATCAAACGCCTCACCCCGTCAATTTCGAACCGGATAGTGTGGATCATCTGCTCCGTCAGGGTCGGCTTTTTTCGGGAAATTTTTCCCGTATTTCCGACCTCGAACGCGCCCGCTTACTCGATCTCGGCATCCGCGCCATGCTGGAGGTGCCTTTGTTCGTGGGCGGAGAATGGTGGGGAACGTTCGGCATTAACGATTTCGCGAACGAACGGGAATGGAGCGCCGCCGAAATGGACGCGCTCAAGGTCGCGGCGGATATTCTCAGCGCAGCGATTCAGCGACGGGAGGCTGAAGCGACTGTTCGTGAGTCCGAACGACTTTACCGTCGGGCGATTCAAGCCGCAGGAATGGTCCCTTATTATCGGGATTATGTCGGCAATCGTTACACCTTCATGGGCGAGGGCATTCGGGAAATTACCGGCTATTCTCCCGAGGAATTGACCCCGCAGATCTGGGAAGCAATGGAGATAGAGCGGGTCCCGCGCGGCAGTATGGCTCACCTGACCTATGAGCAGGCGGATCGTATGACCGAAGAGGGCATCCTGAACCATTGGGAATGCGATTATCGAATCGTCAATCGAAACGGACAGGAACGCTGGGTTTCGGATGCCTGTATCCAGGTTCGCGACGAGAGGAATATCCGCATTGGAGTGGTGGGCATTGTACAGGATATTACCGACCGAAAATTGATCGAGTCTGGACTGCGAAAACGCGAATCGTTGCTGGAGGCGGTCACTTTTTCCGCCGAACAATTCCTCAGGGCGCCGCGCTGGGATGAACGGATCGCGGTTGTGCTGGAACGGCTGGGTACGGAATTCAACGCTTCGCACGCCTATCTCTTCGAGAATCACAGCGTGCAGGGCGGACCCGTGTTGCGGTCCATGCGTTACGAATGGACCGCGCCGGGGCAAAAGCCCGATATTAGCAACCCGGCATATCAGAACGCGGCTGAAAAGGAGACGGAATTCAAACGCTACTACGAAATTCTGAATCGGGGCGATCCGTTCGTTGGAAGCGCCTCCTCCCTGCTGGAAAGCGAGCGGGCGTATTTCAACGGCATCGGCATAAAGGCTCTGCTGGAAATGCGAATCATGGTCAACGGAAGGCAATGGGGCATTCTTGGCTTCGACGACATGGTCAACGAGCGCGAATGGACCGACATGGAGGTGGATGTTCTCAAAGTGGCGGCGAACATGTTGGGAGCCGCCATCAAACGGCAGTTCGACGAAGACGCCTTGCAGAACGAGCTTGCCGAACGCAGGCGCGCCGAGGAGAAATACCGCAACATCTTCAATAATTCCATGTACGGCATTTTCCAAAGCACGGAGGAAGGGCGATTCCTCAGCGTCAATCTCGCCATGGCGCGCATCTATGGCTACGAATCTCCCGAAGAGATGCTTGCCAGCGTAAACGATATCGGCGCTCAACTGTATGTCAACGCCGGGCAAAGGCAGGAAATGCGCCGCCGCTTGAACGCCGGGGAGAGGCTGATCAATTATGAATCGCTGGATTACCGCAAGGACGGCGTTCCCTTCTGGACATCCATGTCCGTACAAGCCATTCGGGACGAATGGGGCAATGTCCTCTATTACGAAGGCATGATCGAAGACATTACCTCCCGCAAACGGGCGGAGGCGGAACGCGAAGCGCTCATCCGTGAACTGGCGGAGAAGAATACCGAATCCGAAACCTTGCGCGAAACCACCGCCATCGTCACGTCCACGCTGGATGTCAACGAGGCGATCAGGAGAATTCTGGAACAGCTCAAACGTGTCGTTCCCTACGATAGCGCATCGGTCTGGCTGTATGAGGGCACTCTAGCCCGCCTGATGGGGTCGGACGGCTTGCCCCCTTTGCCGGAACACCATTTGCAGTTTGTCTCCAACGAATCCGAACCCGATTATCTCTTTTTGAGCCGGGAGGTTTCCTACATTCTGTTGGATGACATTCAGGAGCGCTATCCCCAGTTTCGCGAACCGCCGAGCGATTATATCCATGGCTGGCTGGCTGTCGCGCTCAAGGCGCGCGGCAGACTGATCGGCTTTATATCGCTGGACAGCCGTCAGCCGGGCAGATTCACCGAACGCGACGCCCGGCTGGCGCTCAACTATGCCAATCAGGTTGCGGTTGCGTTGGAACATGCGCGCCTCTTTTCAGACCTGCAAAAGGAATTGGAGGAGCGCCAAAGGTTGATCGAGGAATTGGAAAGTAAAAACGCCGAACTGGAGCAGTTCACTTATACCGTTTCGCACGATCTGAAATCGCCGCTGGTCACCATCAACGGCTTTCTCGGTTATCTCGAAGAGGATGCCTTTTCCGGCAACGTGGAACGACTGCGAAGGGATATTCAGCGCATTCAGGCAGCCGTTCTGAAAATGCAAAGACTGTTGAGCGAACTTCTGGAACTTTCGCGTATCGGCAGAATGATGAACCAACCGCAGGGAATTCCATTCGAGGCATTGGTAAAGGATGCGCTCGAAATCGTACAGGGGCGGCTGGAGATGCGCGGCGTTCTCGTCCGCATTCAAACCGGCATGCCCTTCGTCTGGGGCGACCGCCCGCGCCTGGTCGAAGTTCTGCAAAACCTGCTCGACAATGCCGCCAAATACATGGGCGGGCAAACGGAACCTCGCATCGAAATCGGTCAGCGCGGCGAAGAAAACGGCTTCCCTGTCTTTTTCGTCAGAGATAACGGCATCGGCATCGAACCTCATCATCATGAGCGTATCTTCGGCTTGTTCAACAAACTGGACGCCCAAAGCGAAGGCACCGGCGTGGGGCTGGCTCTCGTGAAGCGAATCATCGAGGTTCACGGAGGCAGGATTTGGGTCGAGAGCGAAGCGGGAAAAGGCGCCATGTTCCTCTTCACGCTTCCGTCCGGACCTCCAGCCTGATTCCGTTATAATAGCCTTATCTCAACCCGAGGAGAACCTACATGAAAAGAGCCGTCAGTATCAGCATTGGATCGTCCAAGCGCAACAAAGCAATGACGGTGGAATTGCTGGGTGAAACGGTCAGCATCGAACGCATCGGTACCGATGGCGACATGGAAGCCGCCGCCCTGAAATACAAGGAACTCGACGGAAAGGTGGATGCCTTTGGCGTGGGCGGCGCAGATCTGGGCGCCTTGGTGGATGGCAAATTCTACCCCTTCCACTCCGTCCAGCCGATGGTACGCTTCGTGAAGAAGACTCCGCTCGTCGATGGCGGCGGCTTGAAGAACACCCTCGAAAACAAAGCGCCCGTTTTTTTGGATAAAAAAATCGGCGACTACATCGAACGGCATGGGCGCAAGGTCTTTGTCACCCTGGGCGTGGACCGCTGGGGGCTTTCCAAATCCTTTGTCGAAGCCGGTTACGAGGTCGTCTTTGGCGATCTGATGTTTGCTCTCGGCCTTCCCCTTCCCATTCGCAGTCTGAACGGCTTGCGCACGCTGGCGAAATTGATGATCCCCATCGTCACGCGCTTTCCTTTCGAATGGCTCTACCCCACCGGTGAAAAACAGGATGAGCGCATCCCCAAATACGAGAAGTATTATCACTGGGCAACCGTCATCGCCGGCGACTGTCACTACGTCAAACGCCACATGCCCAACGACATGCAAGGGAAAGTGATTGTGACCAATACCACCACCCCGGAAGACGTGGAATTTTTCAGGCAGTGCGGGGTGAAATATCTTGTCACTACCACGCCCGTACTGGATGGGCGCTCCTTCGGCACCAACATGATGGAAGCCGCACTGGTGGCGATTTCCGGCAAGGAACGTCCGCTCACCTGGGCGGAATATGGCGAATTGCTCGATAAACTCGGCTTCGAGCCGCAGCTGCAGGAATTGAATTAATGCACGATTTTTGACTGACGATGTATGAGTCGAATGGACAATCCCAAATCGCAAATCGTCAATCGCAAATCGAAAATCTCAGGAGATATTTATGGACGCACTCGTACTCGCAGGTGGAATTCCCCAACCCGACGACCCGTTGTATACCTATTCTCACGGCGACTCCAAGGCGCTGATTGACATTGTCGGAAAACCCATGGTGCAATGGGTGCTGGATGCCCTCGGGGAGGCACGGCATGTGGATAATGTCATTGTCATCGGGCTTTCCCCCAAAAGCGGCGTGACCTGCAAAAAGCCCCTGCACTTCATCTCCAACCAGGGACGCATGCTTGCCAACATTGTGGCGGGAGTGAACAAAGCGCTGGAACTGAACAAAAAGAACAAATACGTCATCGTCGCCTCCTCCGATATCCCCGCCCTCAAACCCGAAATGGTGGACTGGCTGGTGGAAACCGCCATGCAAACCAAAGATGACCTGTATTACGGCGTATGCACGCGCGAAGTGATGGAAGCCCGCTTCCCGGGCTCGAACCGCACTTATACCCGCCTCAAAGATGTCGAACTCTGCGGCGCCGATATCAACATCACCCATGTGCGCATGGCAACCGAACATCTTGATTTGTGGGAATCCCTCATCGGCACGCGCAAGAGTCCGCTCAGGCAGGCGAGCATCATCGGGTTGGGAACCCTCTTCCGCGTGTTCACCCGCAGCATCATACTCGATGACCTGGTAAAAGAAGTCTCCCAGCGTATTGGCATCAAAGGACGCGTCATTGTCTGGCCTCACGCCGAAGCCTGCATGGACGTGGATAAACCTCATCAGCTCGAAATCCTGCGCGAAGACCTTGCCAAACAACAGCGTAAATCTGCCAAAAAGACGGGCGCGGCGAACAAGCCGGCGGTCGAGAGTGCAAAACCCAAAAAGGCAAAACCTGCGACGGTCAAAACAACCCGCGCCAAAGCCTCGCAGCCCAAAACCGCCCTGAAAGCGAAACCCAAGAAACAATGAACCTGCGTTCCATCCTCGAACTGGATGCACGCCTTTCCGACAAAATGCGCGTGGCTGAAAAGCCAGGCGCATTACGTTCGTTGGCGGTCTTCTTCGCCCATTCCGGCGACTCGTGGTTTTGGGGCGCGGCGTTGATTTTGTTGTGGTTTTTCAGTAACTCTATTTGGAAAAGATGGGAAGCGGTGGAGTTTGCCGCCATCAGCGTGCTGGCGGCTCTGGTCATGGCGATCAAGTTCCTCGTGCGGCGGAGGCGTCCGGAAGGTGAGTGGGGAGGCATCTATCGCAACACCGATCCGCACTCCTTTCCCTCCGGTCACGCGGCGCGGGCATTTCTCATTGCGGTCATCGGCGCGGCGCTGGGTCCCGCCTGGCTGGGCATCCTGCTTTGGGTATGGGCGCCGCTGGTGGCGCTGGCGCGCGTGGCAATGGGCGTGCACTACCTCTCCGATGTGATGGCTGGCGCCGCCCTGGGCATCGTCGTTGCCCTCGCTGGTTTGCAAGTGTACGGAGCGCTCTTTGCCTGGCTGACTGCCTGGCTGGGCTTTTCGCTCTGGTAAAACTCACATCTTCTGCTTTGCCGCGGCACAAATCCCAAATTTCGCCGCGAAGCGCCAGGAACGCAAACAAAAACCTTTTTGCTGCGTTCTCTTCTTGCACTGGGGGTCAATATCTCAGACTGTGCGGTCGAGAATTCCCTGTTTGATTGTCTTCAAATGCTCCTCGATGTGAGCAAGACCGCGTTCCACCCAGGTTTGCAGCGTGAAACCGCTTCCGAACGCGGCATGACGCGATTCGCGAGACCAGGCTTCCTCGGGCAAATCCGCCAACCTGCCTGCCAGCGCCTCCACGCTTGTAACAAAGCCTTCCAGCAATTCCTGCAACGGTCTGTCCCTCTCGTAATGCTCCGCCATGTACGTGTCGCCGTCGAAATTCTGGAACTCCGGGTTATCCTCCTCCGCCGTTCTGCGGGCGCGCATGCCATAGACCAATTCATGCACATCACGCGTGTGTGTGGCGATCTGGTGAACGTTCCAGCCGCCCTCCAGCGGTGCAAACGGATCGCGCACAGCCAGGCAGGCTGTACGAAATTCCCGCGCGGCGGAAACGAGCCGTTCGATCAAACGCGCGCGATACTCGCTCAGTTCCTTCATTCTTCCTCCAACAGTGCAAAGACCTTCTCGACGGCATCCTTCCCCGTTTCCACCGCGTGGACGCGGATACCGTACCGACTCAACTCCTGCGCGGCGCGGCGTGCGAACTCCGCCAGCCCCCACATGGACGCCCCAAAGGCCGCTTCCTCCCGCGCCGAAGCCTGTTTCGTCGTTACAAGATGCACGATGACGCCGCAACCTTTCCCCTCCTGCGCGGACAAAGCCCGCATCACACGTCCCGCGGATTGGGTCATCAGAAACGCGCCCGTCAGGTTGACGCCCAAGACGCGATTCCAGTCCCACTCGTCCATGTCCAGTAGGGGAACGCGCGGTCGGACAGCCGCATGGTGGATGAGAATATCCAGTCTGCCGAAATCGTCCTCCACCTGGCTGATCAAATGTTGCGCCCCCAGTTTTTTGGCGACATCTTCGATATACGCTTTTGCCGTTCCGCCCTGCCTGTTGATCTCGGCGACGACCTCCTCCACGTTGACCGGTGAAATGTCGTTCGCCGCCACCAGGGCGCCGTGCGCGGCAAACGCCAGAGCGAGTGCGCGCCCGCTCCCTTTGCCTGCGCCGGTGATAAGAGCGACTTTTCCTGCGAGTGTTGTCATCTTGTTTTCTATTCTTCCTGATCGCCCGAGGGACACTGGGGAATCTGGTCCCGGTTTTTATATGCGTTGAGCGGCAAACCCAAATAGGGGGATGGGTCAAGCGTATTCCGAATTTCCAGTTCGTTCGTGAAGTGTCCGTTGCCATCATCCCTCACGATGGAGAAATGCAGATGCACGCCCACAGGGTTGCCGGGGTCGCCGGAGTAATTTCCCTGATAACCGAGAAAGGTCCCCGCCTCGATATATTTCTCGCTGGTTCCCGCAGGGAATCTGTCGGATATGAACGAATGACCTGTCGAATCCGCCATATGCGTATAGTATAGTCAGATTTGTGTGCCGGGTTGTAAAGGGTCGTCAGGCACGCGCACGATGACGGAGGATTTCCAGTCGGGCAGGCGGGTGAGATAGCCGGGATAGGCGGCGATGACCGGTGTCACCCCAACGTCGGTGCCGGCAAAAATATCTATGCCCTGGTGGATATGACCGGGACGGAACGAATCGCCCCACAGAAAGCCGACGAAGCCATCGGTGGGGAAGAGAAAGGGTGCGGAGCCGCACCGAGAACCGGCAGACAATTTCCAGTCCGGGTGAGAGGCGGGATTTCGAATCCAGCCGCGAAAAGAAACGAGTCGGGATGTATTTGGAAGGTATAGATAGAACGCGCTACCAATTGCCGTCAGGGCGGCGAACCATACGATGGAAGTCATCCACTTGCGTTTGGGCATAGGGCAGAATTATACCGCTGTAACCTTTTCTCATTTTTTCCCTTTGAAAGTTCTTGCCTTTTTGTTGAGGTGTACTATAATTAATTTATCGAAAGGGCAAACCCGTCGTAAGGCGGGGACGCAAAGTCATGGGTCCTGCGGAGCGGGATCGCCAGACCGCCGAAATTATTATTTTCGGCGTTTTTGTTTTTTGATGGAGGTGCAAAAGTTAAAACTGCATAGAACCATTGCAAAGCATATCCACAGCAAGCAAACTCAAACTATCAGAGGAGAAATAGTTATGAAAGCAAAGTGGTTCAGTCTATTGTCCGTCGTGATTATTCTTGTTCTCGCGATCGCGCCTGTTGCGGGGGCTTCAGACGGTGTGACCGAGGTTCAGCCGCTCGCCCCGGTTCCGGCGGATGACTCAGGCGGGTTTGTGGACGAGACTCCCGATTTGTGGTTTGTGGAATTTGCGAGCAAACCTCTCTCGGAGGGTGGGTCTAAGACCCTGACGGATGCCGATAAGGCGAAATTCCGCGCCGCCGCCGCCGCAAAGGGGATCAAGTTTACGGAGCGGTTTGCCTTCGATAATTTGTGGAACGGCGTTTCCATCAAAGTAAATCCTGTAGATGTCAATAAACTCAAGACGCTGCCCGGCGTGGTGGCTGTGTATCCGGTGATTTCGATCCCGATGCCGGAGACGTTCGACAATGCCAGCCCCGAATTGGCGACCGCCATTCAGATGACCGGTGCCGACGTCGCTCAGAACGAACTGGGCTATACCGGCGCGGGTGTCAAAGTGGCGATCATGGATACGGGCGTTGACTACGATCACCCGGATTTGGGCGGCTGTTTTGGTCCGGGCTGCCGCGTGGCGTATGGCTATGACCTGGTCGGCGATGCGTTCAACGCCGATGATACTTCCCCCTCTTACAACCCTGTTCCTTCCCCCGATCCCGATCCCGATGACTGCGGCGGTCACGGTACGCATGTGGCTGGTATCGTCGGCGCGAACGGCGCGGTGAAAGGCGTGGCGCCGAATGTGACTTTCGGTGCATACCGCGTCTTTGGCTGTGAGGGTTCCACCACATCCGACATCATGATTGCCGCCATGGAACGCGTGTTGGCGGACGGGATGCAGGTGCTCAACATGAGCATTGGTTCTGCCTACACCTGGCCCCAATACCCGACCGCTGTCGCTTCTGACCGCCTGGTCAAGAAGGGCGTGGTAGTCGTCGCCTCCATCGGCAACAGCGGCGCGAACGGTCTATATTCGGCGGGCGCGCCCGGCTTGGGTAAGGATGTGATCGGCGTTGCCTCTTTCGACAACACCCATAACACTGCCAACGTCTTCACCGTCAACGGCACAGATATCGGCTACCTGCCCATGTCGTTCTCCGGCCCGGTTCCTACCTCCGGCGATGCGGAAATCGTGTATGTGGGACGCGCCTGCAATGCAGACCTGCCTCTCTTAGCCAACCCCGCTGGCAAGACCGCCCTTGCGGTTCGCGGCGCCTGTACGTTTGCCGAAAAGGCTGTCAATGCGATCAACGCCGGCGCAACGGCGGTTGTGATCTACAACAGTTCGCCGGGTCTTTTCAGCGGAACGCTGGGCGCTCCCATCGGTAATGTGCCCGTCGTCTCCATCTCCCAGGCAGACGGCTTGTTCATCCGCTCGCAGACCGCTCCGGTCATGATGACCTGGACCGACCGCATCGGCTCTTTCCCCAACCCGAACGGCGGCTTGATCTCGTCCTTCAGCTCCTACGGCCTCGCTCCGGACCTGAGCCTGAAGCCCGACATCGGCGCCCCCGGCGGCAACATCTACTCTACCTATCCGCTGGAATTGGGCGGTTATGCCACCTTGAGCGGCACCTCCATGTCCTCTCCGCATGTAGCGGGCGCGGCGGCTCTGCTGCTCGAAGCCAAGCCCAAAACGAAGGCGCGTGATGTACGCGGCATCCTCCAGAACAGTGCCGACCCGAAAGTGTGGTGGGGCAACCCGACGCTCGGCTTCCTGGAGAACGTCCACCGCCAGGGCGCTGGCATGCTCGACATTGACGATGCCATCAAGGCGACTACCGTCATCACCCCCAGCAAGATTGCAACCGGCGAATACTGGGAAGTGATGGACCCGGCGTGGGTACAGCCCATTGACATCAAGAACAACTCCAATCAGCCGGTCACCTACGACATCACCTATGTCAACGCTCTTTCCACCGGCGGTGTGATTACCCCGTCCTTCTTCCTCTCGGACGCCTACGTAGAATTCAGCGAATCGACCATCACCGTGCCGGCGTGGAACAAGTACACCATCGAAGCCTACATCCACGCGGCAACCGGACCCGTCAACGGCATCTACGGCGGTTACATCGTCTTCACCCCGCGCGACGGCGGGCAGGTCTACCGCGTGCCGTATGCCGGTTTCGTGGGCGACTATCAGGGTATCCAGGTATTGACGCCCACCCCCAACAACTTCCCGTGGTTGGCGATCAGTTATCAGGGCCTCTTCTACGGTCCTGTGACCGGACCGGATGACTGGGTGTACAGCATGGTCGGCGAGGACGTGCCCTGGATTCTGGCGCACTTCGACCATCAGGCTGAGGTCGTTCACATCCACATCTACAAGGCAGACGGCACTCCCGTTCACCCCGTGCATAACTATGCCTATGCCGAAAAGTACTTCCCGCGCAATTCCACCACCACCAGCTTCTTTGCCTTCGCGTGGGATGGTAACCGCATGAGCGAGAACGGCAAGATTGTGAAAGCCCTGCCCGATGGCGATTACATCCTTGAGCTGGAAGTCCTCAAGGCAGGCGGCGATCCCGGCAACCCCGATCATTGGGAACGCTGGATGTCGCCTGTGGTCAGGATCGATCGTCCGTAGGTCGTACCATTTCGGTACTACAAATGGGCTGACGGGAGCAATCCCGTCAGCCTTTGTTTAATCGTACTGTCGCAATGTTTGTCGCTTCGCCGAGACGCAGCGAATGCTGGGAAATCGAAAACTCTTTGCCGGCATGACAGGGATGGGAAATGAAAATCCCTGTCATTGCACCCGAAAGGGAAACTTGTGGCAAGATGTACTCATCAGGGGATTTACGGGGCGATCAAACCCGCCTGCAAATCATCCAAAATTTGTTGCACGTCCTGCTGCTTTCCCGGGGAGAGAAGGCTTGGGTCCACGTCGCTCAAGCCAAGGGGAGCCTGAACCGTCATGCCACCCTGTCCGGCAAGCAGTTGGGTCCAGGCAGTCTGTATTGCCTTGACCGTATCCGGTTGAATCGTCATCACCCAGCCCGCGGGTATGCGTTCGGGAGCGGCTGTTCCAATCATGGATACCCCCGTTGTGCCGATGTAATCCACAAGATCCTGCGTTTGAATGGTGGGATAGAGGAGGAGCGTGCGTACCTTGTATTTCTGGATCAGCACATCTGCGAAGGCGTCGTAGTTGTTCTCGTCTTCCGCGGCGGGTATTTCAAGGTATTGTGGAAAATCCCACGGGAGGTAAAAATACGGGCGGCAAAGACCGCAAAAGAAACGTCTGCCATTCACAAAGGCATTGTACATGCGAATGGCGTTTCCGTCCCCCGCAGGCATCAACATGCCTATCCGGTAATCGTCGGTCAGCATGGCGGCGGTATAACCGGCAAGAAATCCGGCAATCTCCACCTGCGAACTGCCTGCCAGTACACTGACGTTGCCCCCCGCGACGAGATCGGGGATGCCGATTGCCAGGAACTGCACGTCCGGCGCGGCGGCGGCAAGCGCCGCAATGTCCGGATGGGTCTGGAGTGCGATCACAATCTTCAATTCCGGCTCGAGATCGGCGGTTGTAATGTGATTTCGGACTTGAAAACGCATTCCGGATGCCTGTGTAAGATCGTAAACCGTCTTTTGGTAAAGATTCGAAGCCTCTGTGTCCATGTCTGCAGGCAGGACCAGGATAGCCAGAGGGGCGGCAGGCGCGGCGGTCGGTGTGGGCAGCGGCGCAGGGGCAGGGGATGTGGTCGGCGGCACGACAGCCGTGACGGTTGCGGCGGGGGCGTTCGCTCCGCACGCGCTGAGCAGGATGATGAAAATCAGAACAACGACAAAGTGATGGCGCACCGAAAACTCTCCAAAATCGGGAATAGACGAATTATACACGTTGATGAGAGGGGAATGCTCTGCTGCAAGCATGAACGGACGGGGTAGAGAGGCAGATGTGTTTCTTCTTGCCCTTTGTGGTAAAAATGGGTAAAACGTTTCCCTTCGATTTTTCCATCCCCCTCGCCTTCAAGGATAAAATTTCATGGGTGAATCTTCTAGGGATTCTGGTCTGCTTTGTAAGGTTAATTGACGTCAGTTCGGGATAAGCGGAAAAAGCGTCCCGAAGGTTCGATTTTGTCGCCAAAATTGCGCTTTCTAAAACCTTCGGGACGTTTCAAAACAGTCTATCCCGAACTCAGGTTAATTATGCTAAACTGGAAACGATCACCTGGAGTTTCAACGCGAATGTTTTCCCGTTTCAAAACCGCCGCCCGCATCCTGCTCAAGGGTGAACCGACAAACAAAACCCGTAACCCCATCCCCGCCATCACGGACGAGGAAGTGGCGGAGATCAAGCAATTCTTCCCGCGCCAAAAATTCTTCATCCTCGGTCACGCCCGTTCAGGGACAACACTCCTCATGCGCCTCACCCGCCTGCACCCCGACGTGCATTGCAACTACCAGGCACACTTCTTCACGCGCAAGCCGCTGCTCAAATCGCTGGTCGATTCGCCCGAAATCGAAGAATGGCTGACGCGCAAATCCAACCGCTGGAATCACGGGCGCGACCTCTCGCCGCTCGTCCTTCGCGCCGCCGCCGACTTCATCATGGAACGTGACGCCGCCCGCCAGGGCAAACGCATCGTCGGGGATAAGAGTCCCTCCAGCGTGATTCATGGTCAGGTCGTGCGCGACATGTTCTCGGTCTATCCCGATGCGAAGGTCATCAACATCGTCCGCGACGGGCGCGATGTGCTGATCTCGGAACGCTTCCGCAACTTTGTCGAAGAATCCAAATTCCTCACCGCAGAAGACAAACGCATCCTTGCAGACCTTCGGGCTGACCCCGCACCCTTCAGCGACGGACGCCGCTCCATCTTCACCGAAACCTTCATCCGCAACATTGCCTCCCGCTGGGTGGATGACTTGACCGAAACCGACGCCGAAGCCCGCAGATTGTACGGTCAAAACTATCACCCCCTGCGCTACGAAGACCTGCTCGCCCGCCCGTTCGAAGAAATGACCCGCCTGTGGCGTTTCCTCGGCGTGGACGCTGACCCCTCGCTCGAATCCGCCATCCGCGCCGAAATGGCATCCAACCCCGACGAGGAGTGGCAGGCTCAACGTAATGAAGAAATCGCCTCCTTCCTGCCCAAAGGACAGGCTGGCAACTGGCAGAGACTGTTCACCGAAAGAGACAAATCTTTGTTCAAGACAATCGCCGGTGAGATGCTGGTCAAATGGGGATACGAGAAGGACTTGAATTGGTAAACATGTCATTGCGAGGAGCGTTGGTTGCGACGAAGCAATCTCCCATTAACACGGTGATTGCTTCGCACTTTGCGCTTGCAATGACATACAACGGAGTTTTAAATGAAATTTCTCATCGCCGGTCTCGGCTCCATCGGACGCCGACACTTCCGCAACCTGATCGCCCTCGGCGAAAAAGACATCGTCCTGCTTCGCAGTCACCGCGCCACCCTGCCCGATGACGAACTGACAGGCTATCCCGTTGAAACCGACATTCACACCGCGCTGGCGAAGCACAAGCCTCACGCGGTCATCGTCGCCAACCCCACCGCCCTGCACCTCGATATTGCCCTCCCTGCCGCTGAAGCGGGCTGTCACATCCTGCTTGAAAAACCCGTCTCCGATTCGCTCGACCGCCTCGACACCCTCCAGCGAACCGCCCAAAAAAGCGGAAGCAAAATCCTCGTTGGGTTTCAGTTCCGCTATCACCCCACCCTCAACAAAGCCCGCGAGTTGATTCAAGCGGGCGCCCTCGGTCAGGTACTTACCGTCCACGCTCACTGGGGCGAGTACCTGCCGCAGTGGCACCCCTGGGAAGATTACCGCCAGAGTTACGCCGCCCGCGCCGACCTCGGCGGCGGCGTCATCCGCACGCTCACCCATCCGCTCGACTACCTGCGCTATCTGCTGGGCGAAGTCAAAGCCCTCTGGTCATTCAACGGTCACATCTCCCCCCTCGAACTCGACGTGGAGGACGTGGCTGAAATCGGGCTGCGCTTCTCCAACGGCGCCATCGGCGGTGTGCATTTGAACTACGTCCAGAGACCGCCGCGTCACACGCTGGAGATTGTCGGGACTCAAGGTACGCTTCGCTGGGACAACGCTGACGGCTTGCTCCACGTTTACCGCGCCACCCTTCCCTTCGGCTCTTTCGCGGACCCCGCGCCTGCTCCCGTTATCGAGACGTTTTCCCCGCCCGAGGGCTTCGAGCGGAATTGGCTGTTCGTGAGTCAAACGCGTCATTTCCTTGAAACAGCCCGGGGGGAGTCCGAACCGATTTGCAGTCTCGAAGACGGCATCATGGCGCTGCGTCTCGCCCTGGCGGCAAGGTGGTCCATGGTTGATAGGCATATTGCTATTTTTTGATTTCGAGGTTAATGATGATGAGATTTCAAACTTACAAAAGCTGGATTGAATTCATCCTGTTGGTGCTGGTATCTGCTGCCATCTACCTGCCCTTTATCGGGCAATTTGGATATTACTACGATGATTGGTACTCTATGTATGCCGCGCGGGTGGGAGGCACGCAAACCTTTTACGAGATGTATAGTATTGACCGTCCGGGACGTGCATATATAATGATTCCTTTATACATGCTTTTCAAGGGAGACCCGCTTTACTACAATATCCTTGCATATATATTACGTCTTGTCGGGGCATTGTTGTTGCTTTGGGTTCTGCGCCTGATCTGGCAAGAGCAAAGATTCGAGACGTTCCTGGTTGCGTTTCTGTTCCTGATCTATCCGGGGTTTCTTTCGATGCCGAATGCCATAGATTTTCAGTCGCATCTGGTTGCCGTCTGCCTGGTATTTCTTTCGTTTGGGATAAGTATTGTGGCGGTCTCTGCACAAGACTTAAAGATACGCGTTGCCTTATGGCTGGGCGCGGCTCTTACCGGCTGGGCATACTTGAGCCAGATGGAATATTACCTGGGTTTTGAAACGGTCAGGGTATTTCTGCTCGGGGTTGTCGCCTGGCGTGAACACCTGCATTGGAAACAAAGGATCAAAAGAGCATTCCATACTTGGTTGCCGTACGCGCCCATTCCTGTCTTATATCTGATCTGGCGTCTCTTTTTCTTTAATAACGAACGGATGCAAACGGATGTGGGCTTGCAGTTGTCTGTTCTGCAAGCGGCACCGATTGCCACCCTCTATGATTGGTTCGGGAATTATATTCAAAGTGTGTTGAATGTGGTCCTCCTGGCATGGGGCGTGCCTCTTTCCCAACTATCCTTTACCCTTGACACATCGAACAAGATACGCGGCATTGCGCTTGCACTGGTTATCATATTGATTTCAACCCTTGTCATCAGTTATCTGCGGCGTGTCAATGGCAAGAGCAAAGAGGATTCAACCAATTGGCGTAAGGAAATGCTGGGTGTTGGAATCTTGTGGACGATCGGAGGGCTGATTATAGTGATTCTGGCCAACCGCTCTGTCGTTTTTCCCGCCTATGCCCGTTACGGATTGGTGAGCGCACCGGGTGGGATCATGATTTTGGTCGCGGGGCTTTCCTTTCTTTCCGAAAAGCGCGTGCAACTGGTAATTATCAGCTTTCTTGTTTTCTCTGGTGGTTTTACCCATTATGCTAACGGCACGGTGTTTGCCCAATCTGCTGAACGAATGCGTTTCTTTTGGTGGCAGGTTAGCTGGCGTATTCCGCAATTGGAGCAGGGTACGACGCTCGTGGTTCAGTATCCTTCGACAATCACCGAAGCGAGAGATGTGTGGGGACCTGCGAATCATATTTATTATCCGGTACAGCTGAACCCGAACAAAATCCTGCTTGGAGTAAATGCCATTTTGCTCGATCACAATGCTGTCATTCGGATATTGCTCCGTGAGCGCCAGGTATATCGCAAGGAAATTATCGTGGAGACATACCCAAATTATCGGAATATTTTGATCCTTACCCAGCCAACATTGAACTCCTGTGTACACGTTATCGATGGTAAGCAACCGGAATATTCACGGCATGAAAATGACGCTATTCTCGTGGTGGGTCCGTATTCTGAAGTGGAACACATCTCTTTGCAGGATGAATTTTAAACTTCCCCCACATTTTCTGTTTGGTCCTGAACCCTCTCATGGGTGGTGCTATTACTACCAAAAAGCCACCTTCGCGCGTCAGCGAGGTGATTGGGAAGAAGTTCTGATAATCGGGGAACAGGCTTTTGATCAGGGGTTGGAGCCGCAGGATTTGATCGAGTGGATGCCTTTCCTGCAAGCCTATGCCGTCAGCGGGGAGGCGGCTCGGTTGGCGGAACTGGCTCCTGTCGTCGGCGCCGACCCGTATATCTTAGGGCAAGCCTGTCAGATCTTTGGAACGATGTCTGGGCTGTCTGATGAGGTGCTGGAAGTTGTCGAATCCCTATACTGCGGGAAGTAAGTTGTAATCCCTCCAAAATTCACTCGCTGAATTTTGGGTTATAATTGCGCCCTGTGTCTGAAACTTCCAGACTTCGGAAGTTTCTTCTGGCTAAATCCCAACCGCCGGACTCCAAAACTTCCGAAGTCTTAGACGTATTCCAAGGAGAAATTATGTCAAAAGCCAAACTCATTCCCCCTTACGGGGGAAAACTGGTGAATCTGGTTGTCGAAGGAAAGGAGCGCGAGGAACTGCTTGCCCGCGCGTCAAAACTCCCCTCCATCAAGATCACCATGCGCAATCTTTGCGATCTCGAATTGATCGCCACCGGCGGATTTTCGCCGCTCACCACCTTCATGGGCAAGGCGGATTACGAACGCGTCCTCAAGGAAATGCGCCTTGCAGATGGGACCCTCTTCCCGCTTCCCATCACGCTGACGGCTGATCCAAAAGAACTGCCCACCGTCGGCGAGGACATTGTCCTGCGCAACGCCAACAATGACGTCATCGCCCTCATGACCCTCGAGGAGGTCTATCACTGGGATCGCGCCACCGAAGCCGCGCTCGCCTACGGCTCCACCGACCCGCGTCACCCCATGGTTTCAGAAATGGAACGCTGGGGCAAGGTTTGCATTTCGGGATCGCTCAAGGTGGTCAATCTGCCCAAATATCACGACTTTGTGGAACTGCGGCGCACGCCGTCTCAGGTGCGCGCAATACTCGAAGAGATGGGACACGACAACGTTGTCGCCTTCCAGACCCGCAACCCCCTGCACCGCATCCACGAAGAGCTGACCAAGCGCGCCGCCGCCCAGGTGCAAGGCTCGCTCCTCATCCATCCCGTCGTCGGCATGACCAAGCCCGGCGACGTGGACCACTACACCCGCGTCCGCATCTACAAGGCGCTGGTCGAGAATTACTACGACAAAAACAGCACTCTGCTCAGCCTGCTGCCGCTTGCCATGCGCATGGCAGGACCCAAAGAAGCCCTTTTACACGCCATCATCCGCCGCAACCATGGCGCCAATCACTTCATCGTCGGGCGCGACCACGCGGGACCGGGCAAGGATTCCACCGGCAAACCGTTCTACGGTCCGTATGACGCGCAGGAGATCATGCAAACGTACGAAGCGGAGATCGGCGTCAAGATGATTCCCTTCGAGGAACTCGTCTATCTTCCCGACGAGGACCGCTATGTGGAGCAGAAAGATGTGCCGCCGGGCGCGCGCACGCTCAACATCTCCGGCACGCAGGTGCGCGACGATTATCTCGCCAAGGGCAAACTCCTGCCCGCATGGTTCACCCGCCCCGAAACCGCCGAGATCCTGCGCGAAATGTACCCCCCGCGCCACAAACAGGGATTCTGCATCTGGTTCACCGGTTTGAGTGGCTCCGGTAAGAGCGCCACCACCCAGGTGCTCACCTCGCTCCTGCTGGAACGCGGACGGCAAATCACCATCCTTGACGGCGACGTGGTGCGTACCCACCTCTCCAAAGGACTCGGCTTCAGCAAGGAAGACCGCGACACCAACATCCTGCGCATTGGCTTTGTGGCGGGTGAAATCGTCCGTGCGGGCGGGGTGGTGATTTGCGCTGCCATCAGCCCCTACCGCGCCACCCGCAACGAAGCGCGCAAGATGGTCGGCGAAAACTTCATCACTGTTTACATGGACACGCCTGTTGAAGTCTGTGAACAGCGTGACGTGAAAGGTCTCTACGCCAAGGCGCGCCAGGCAATGCAGGAAGGCAAACCCATGGGCTTCACCGGTGTGGATGATCCTTACGAACCGCCGATTGACCCGGAAATCACCCTCAAGGGCTACGGTGCGACTCCCGAGGAGAACGCTCATATCATTGTCAGATATCTCGAGGAAAAAGGATATTTGAACGGCATCTAATGAGGCTTTGAGGAGGAACGCGAAGGGTATAATGAAAGCCTTCGCGTTCTTTGTTATTCCCTTTCCTGTGACCGTATGACACGCATCAACCCCCGCCTCGCCTCCTTTTTGATCCTGATCCTGATTGTCATTGCAGGGACCTTTCTTGTCTTCAAGGCAACCCCCGAAGGGCTCGGTCTTTCGGATGACTCCATCGCCTATATCGCCGGAGCGCGCAGTTTGCTGGCGGGAAACGGCTACCGCGAAGCCTGGTTGGAGAGCAACCAGCCGGTGACGCACTTTCCCCCGGGTTTTTCTTCGGCGCTGGCGTTCCTGGGTCTGTTCGGTCTCGATCCTTTGCGCGGGGCGCGCTTCCTCAATGCGTTGTTGTTCGGACTCAATGCCGGTCTGCTCGGCGTACTTGTCTGGCGCATGACGCCGTCGCTGGCGGCGGGTCTGGTTGCCGCGGCGTTGTTCGTTGCCAACGGCGATCTGTTACAGGTGCATGTGGTGGCGATGAGCGAGCCTTTATTCATCTTCTTTTCGCTCCTTTCCTTCTGGATGTTCGACCTGTACTTCGAACTTCCGCCCTCCTCGGTGGGGAAGGGGATCGCGGGTGAGTGGTGGTGGCTGGTTGCCAGCGGCGCGTTTGCCGGGATGGCGTATCTCACGCGCTACGCGGGACTTGCGCTCGTGGCGACGTTTGTTGTTGCCATTCTCGTTTTGCGTACCACCTGGCGCAAGCGTTTCACGAGCATCGGAATTTTCCTGGCGGGTTTTCTGCCCTTTGCCCTGGGATGGGCGCTCCGCAACCGGCTGGTCGCCGGAAATACCACCAACCGCGCCTTGGCATGGCATCCTATTACGGAGGAAAATATTACGACCGGTCTGCGTACTTTTTCGGAGTTCCTCATTCCCATTCAGTCCTGGCGCAGGGCGATATTCAAACAGACCGGTTTGATCGAGGGATTGCTCTTCGTCTTTCTGGGCGTCCTATTGGCGTGGACTCTGCTTCAGGTGAGGAATCATCTCTCGAAACCGAGGCAGGCTTCGGAGTTGAAAAGAGGCGGAAAAGAATCGCGCGAGGTGATTTCCTTCACCACCGGGCTCTACCTCTTTGCCTATCTTGCCTCCATTATCGCCTCCATGAGCCTGTTCGACGCCGCCACCAAATTCAAACTACGCATCCTGGCGCCCGTGTTCGTGAGTCTGCTCATCCTGTTGGTGGCGTTTGGAATCTGGATGCGCAAAAAGAACCGTCCGTTGGTGTTTGCGGCGATCCTCCTGTTGCTGGGGCTTTCGGCGTATAAACAATCCGTCACGCTGGCGCACTGGTCGCAGGGCGGGCTGGGGTATGCCTCCTTCCAGTGGTACGACTCGCAGGCAATGGCGCATCTGCGCGAGTTGCCCGCAGACGTGAGCGTCTACACCAATGAACCCGCCGCCGTCTATCTCTACACCGGGCGCGGCGCGCGTGCTCTTCCCACCCGCTACGACTCGGCAACCGCGCGAGAACGCCCCGACTTCGACGCGGCGGTCGCCGCCATGCAAGCCGACATTCTGCAGGGCAGGGCGGTGCTGGCAGTATTCGACGGCGGCGAGAACCTTGCCGGCGGGATGGAAATGTTGATCAGCGGATTGAACCTTGCCTTCAAAGGGCAGGGCGATGAAATCTATACCCAACCCTAGAGGAATGCATGCACATTCAAGAGAAATTCGACTTGAGCGGACGCGTGGCAGTGATCACAGGAGGCGCAGGACTGCTCGGCGCGGAATTTTGCCGCACTTTGGCCGAAGCGGGCGCCTCTGTTGCAGTGGTGGATTTGAACGCCGCCTCTGCCAACGGGACGGCTGATACGCTCTCGAAAAGCGGATACCACGCCCTTGCCGTCCCCACCGACATCACCCAGCCGGACTCCGTCCGCGCCATGGTGGAAACAGTGCTTTCCGCCTTTGGGCAGCTGGATATCCTCGTCAACAGCGCGGCGCTCGACCCGAAGTTCGACCCGGACGCCGCCGCAAAGGGCATTGCCCCCGGCGCCTTCGAGAATTACCCGCTCGACGATTGGAACGCCGCCCTGAACGTCAACCTAACCGGTATGTTCCTCGTCACGCAGGCGTGCGTCCAGCCGATGCTGGCGCAGGGGAAGAGGGGCAGCATCGTCAACATCTGCTCCACCTACGGGCTCAACGGACCCGACCAGCGGATTTACGTCAGGGAGGGGCAGCGCGTGGCGTTCAAACCGGTCTATTACACGGTCACCAAAGCGGGCGTGCTGGGCTTCACCAAATATCTTGCCGCTTATTACGCCGGCACCGAGATCCGCGTCAATGCGCTCACGCCCGGCGGCGTGTTCAACAACCACGAAGAGTATTTCGTCCGCAACTATGCTGCCAAGACCATCCTCGGGCGCATGGCAAACAAAGACGAAATGAACGGCGCGCTGCTGTTTCTCGCCTCCGACGCTTCCTCGTACATGACGGGAAATAATGTTATAGTAGATGGCGGTTGGACGGCGTGGTAGCAAGGAATTAAATATGACCGAGTACAGTGTTATAACAGGCGACTGTTTGCAGAAATTGAACCGCGAGAATTTTCCAAAAGCGGTTGACTTAACTTTCCTTGATCCTCCCTTCAATCAAGGCAAAGATTATTCCCTTCACGATGACAATCTATCGCCCGAAGAATATTGGGGCATGATGAAGGAAGTGTGCCAGAAAACATTCAATATCACATCCACAGGCGGCGCAGTTTATTTTATGCAGCGAGAAAAAAATGTGGAAGATGTTTTACGCTGCCTGCGCGAGACGGGGTGGATTTTACAAAACCTGATTATTTGGAAGAAGAAAACCTCTGCTGTGCCGGTTTCCGGTAAGTATGGTAAGCAATATCAAATCATCGCTTATGCTACGAAAGGCGAAAAAGCGCGGGTGTTTCATCGCTTGCGGATATCACCGCCATTGCCGCCGAATTACAAATTGCAGCGTGAGAACGGCGTTTATGTCACAGACGTTTGGGACGATATCCGCGAATTAACTTCAGGCTATTTTGCGGGGGATGAGGCAATTCGCAATAAAGATGGTGAACGATTCCATAAACAGCAAGCCCCGATAGCCCTGCTGCTCCGGATTATTTTATCTTCTTCAAAGGTTGGCGATACCGTGCTGGATCCCTTTGCGGGAACAGGCACAACGCTGGTGACGGCGTATCAAGTTGGCAGAAACAGCATCGGCATCGAGATTGACCCCAAAAACGTGGAAATGATTCGCTCACGCTTGGAAAAAATCCGCGAGGCGGATAATGTCGAGAAATATTACGAAGAATATAAATATACAGAAAACTTCCCCGTCATTTGGGGGAACCCTGCCACCCTTGATACAGTGAAGAAAAAATTAAAGCAGCCTTCATTGTTTGGATAAAATATGTATTCGATTTTCCACTTTTGGCAAAGCCTGCTCGAGAACAAAGCGAAATTTGCGAAAATCAAAACTCTTGATGAGTTTCCATTTCCAGCGGATATGCTTTCGTGTAAAAATCAAGGCGTTTTTCCTGACCTTGCAATTAAGATAAATACAGGTGATTCGCGTTTTACAGGCGGTGAACTTATTGAGTTGAAAGATAGCCAAACGTATAGTGTAGCGTCATTTAATTCTACAATACCCACAGGCAAGAAGAACATCCGTGAGATTATCCTTTCCGAAGGCGGCATCATCTTTCGGCAAATGCAGGAGGCGGGCGATGATGTCTATTCGCTGGAAGAACGAGAAGTCTATTACCTTGTGCGCGGACGTAAACGCGGCTGCCAAAAAATTTGCTTGGTTCATGGCAGTTTCTTCGAGACAGTGAAAGCCAACGATTTGATTCGGGATTCTTTTGCGCAAGTGTTAGATGAAGAATTAGCGGATTCTGATGTTTCCGAAGAAGTCAAAGATAAATTAAAGTCTATCTTCTCTCATCAAGAAAGTTTCAGCCGCGTGCGAAATGTGGAAAAGGCTTCTGTGCGTTTGCGCTTTCGCATTATGACTGAGGTAAAAGCAGAAGGCAATATCTTGAACGCCAGCCAATATCCCGAAATCAAAGATGACACTCTGAACCTGATTGTTCCTTTTCATTCCGAAAAAGAAAGAAAATCCATTTACGAAAAGATGAAAGTCGTTTTTGGTGAAGATAAATGGAAAAGGATAAAATCCTTTTCCATCAAACATCCGCTGAACGGCTATTTTGTCGTATATCAAGTTGGTTTATAAGGGGTATTCTTTGACGCACATTCTCGCCCTCATCCCTGCGCGCGGCGGCTCGAAAGGAATTCCGCGCAAGAATATCAAACCCTTTGCCGGCTTTCCGCTCATCGCCTGGAGCATCGCGGCGGGATTGCAGGCAAAAAGTGTCTCACGCGTCATTGTCACGACGGATGACGAGGAAATCGCCATGGTGGCGCGCCAGTGGGGCGCGGAAGTCCCCTTCCTGCGCCCGCCCGAACTTGCCCAGGATCGCACGCCCGATCTCCCGGTCTTCACCCATGCCTTGAAGTGGCTGGAGGAGATCGAGGGGTACAAGCCCGAAATCGTCGTGCAGCTGCGCCCGACCTCGCCCATCCGTCCGAGCGACATGGTGGATAGCGCCGTCCGAATTCTGCTGGAGCATACAGACGCCGACAGCGTGCGCGGCGTGGTGCCTGCCGCTCAAAACCCGTTCAAGATGTGGCGTTTTCACGGCTACGACAAGCCAATGATCCCGCTTCTGAAAGTGGAAGGCATTGCCGAGCCCTACAATGCACCGCGGCAGATCCTTCCGCCTGCCTACTGGCAAACCGGTCACATTGACGTCACCCGCATAACAACCATCACGCGCAAGAATTCGCTGACCGGCAACGTGGTCTATCCGCTGGTCATTGACCCGCGTTATACGGTGGATATTGATACTCCCGCCGACTGGTCAAAATATGAAGCCCTGGTGTATGCCGGCGGGCTGGAGATGGTTACGCCGGATAGGAGACACCGCCGTCCCGCGCCCAAACAGGTGGACCTGATGATCTTCGATTTCGACGGCGTATTTACCGACAACCGTGTGTGGACCGATCAGGACGGGCGCGAATCGGTGGCGGCTTCGCGCAGTGACAGCATCCGTTTTAGGGAACTGCGCGCGAAGGGCGTCGAACTGCTGATTCTCTCCTCGGAGCCGAATCCCGTAGTGACGGCGCGCGCGAAAAAGATCGGCGTGGAGGTCATTCAGGGGATTGGGTTGCAGGATAAGGGGCGTGTGATGCGTGAAGTCCTCGAGCAGAAAAAGGTCAAAGCGGAGAATGTCGTTTATGTCGGCAACGATCTCAACGACCTGCCCTGTTTCGAGGTTGCCGGCTGGGCAGTGGCGGTGGCAGATGCATACCCGGAAGTCATCCAAGCCGCAGATTACGTGTTGACCCGCCGCGGAGGGCAGGGCGCAGTGCGCGAAGTGTGTGAGTTGGTTCTTAAACAAATATCCGCGTAGTTGGCTATCCGCGTAGTTAGCGCTCTCTAGCGCATTGAAGAGAACATCCCATACGCAAACATCAAGGAGACAAAATGACTCGTGAAATCAAAATTGGAAACCGCATGGTGGGCGATGGTCATCCTGCTTATGTCATTGCGGAAATCGGCATCAACCATAACGGCGACCTGGAAATTGCCAAACGCATGATAGATGCGGCAGTGCATGCTGGCGCGGATGCGGTCAAATTTCAGAAGCGCACGCCAGAGGTGTGCACCCCGCCCGAGCAGCAAAAGCAGATGCGTGAAACGCCCTGGGGCTACATCACCTATCTCGAATACCGTTACAAAGTGGAATTTGGCGAGGAGCAGTACCGCGAGATTGACCGCTATTGCCGCGAAAAAGGCATCGCCTGGATGGTCTCGGTGTGGGATGAGCCTTCGGTGGATTTCATGGAACAATTCGACACGCCCGCCTACAAAGTGCCATCCGCCTCGCTCACCGACCATAACCTGCTGCGATACATCCGCAAAACCGGCAAACCCGTGATCATCTCTACGGGCATGTCCACCATGGAGCAGATTCATCGCGGAGTGGATGTGGTTGGCGAAGACAACCTGGTCATCATGCACTGCACCAGCACCTATCCGTGCGAGCCGGAAGAGTTGAACCTGCGCATGATCGAAACCCTGCGCCGTGAATTTCCGAATACGCCCATCGGCTATTCCGGTCACGAAGTGGGGCTGGTGCCCTCGGCAATTGCCGTTGCGTTCGGCGCCTGCATGGTGGAGCGCCACCTCACTCTCGACCGCGCCATGTGGGGCAGCGACCAGGCTGCCTCGGTAGAGCCGGGCGGGTTCGAGCGGCTGGTCAAATACATCCGCGTCACCGAAGCCTCGCTGGGCGACGGCGTAAAACGGGTGTACGAATCGGAGATAGGTTCGTTGAAGAAACTCCGCCGCGTTGTAAACGAATAAAACACGTTTGCAGGTTGGAAAGTTGGAACATTAGCAGGTTGACCAACTTTCCAACCTGTCAACTTTCTAACTATTCAACCTGATGAAAACTCTCCGCCGCGCCCTCCGCCCATACGGCAAGACCGCTCAAGCCTTCTGGCGTTGGAAGCGTTTTTCGTTCAACGATGCGCCGCCCATTTTTGGTAACGCCAAACCCAAGAGCGGGTCGCATTTGTTGCTGCAAATCCTCAACGGCTTTACGCAAATCATGCCCTACCGCTACGTGGACGCTGACCCCGTCCGCACGATTACTAAAGACGGCAGACGGCGCACAGCGGACGAGATTTTGGCGGATTTGAAGTCCATCCCGCCGGGCGTGATCGGCTGGGGCTATGTGGATGCCGCCCCCGAAAACGTCTCTTTCCTGACCTCGAACGGGCGCGTCAACTACTTCATTTACCGCGACCCGCGCGACATGCTCGTCTCGCACGTCTTCTTTGCCACCGACATGCACGAAGAACACGGCATGCACACCTACTACCAATCCCTGCCCGATTTTGGAGAACGGCTCAAAGTGGCAATCACCGGCATCGAGCGCGAAGGGATGAAGATGGTCAGCGTGAAGCAAAGATACGAGGGCGTTTTTCAGTGGCTGGCGACGCCCGGCGTCTTGTGCCTGCGCTTCGAAGACCTGATCAACCACCGCGAAGCCGCGCTCCACTCCATGCTCGATGAGGTGGAAAAGACCGGCTACCAAATCCCCATCTCCCACGAAAAGGCGCTCGCCATACTCACAGAAGCCATCCAGCCGAAAAAGAGTCACACCTTCCGTTCGGGCAAGACCGGTGGCTGGAGACAATACTTTACCGAAGAGCACAAGTCGCTGTTCAAGGAAGTGGCGGGAGATTTGCTGATCAGGCTGGGATACGAAAAGAACAATGACTGGTAATGAAATCACTGAACGAATTTTTCACCCAACGCCTCAAACGCGGAGTGGTTCGCAGGCTGAATAACCTCAAAATTGCGCGCGTCGCACGGGAGGTTGCACGCCGCGAGCCGCCCCCCTCCGGTGCGCCGGTGGTCTTCTTCAAGGCTTCCTCGGGCATAGACGACCTCTCGTGGAACAGCGGTTTTCACCTGCTGGCTTCGTGGGCGCTGCGCCTGAAGGGGGTGCCGGTGGCGTATTTTGCCTGCCATTCCGGCATGAGCAAATGTGTGCTGGGAACAGATCGAGACAATCCGCATCGGGCAATGCCGTGCAGGTCGTGTGTATATCAGTCCAAAACCCTCTATAGCGGCGTTGAACCGTTCAAACGCTCCAACGCGCAAACGACACATGTCAACTGGTTTGAGTATCACCGCGACGAGGAGCTGGCGTCTCGCATCTCATCGCTTTCCGTGCCGGAACTTTCCACTTTCCATTTTCAAGGCATTCCCCTCGGACCTCTTTGTCTGCCTGGTCTGCGTTGGATTTTACGAATCCATCATCTGAACGACGACGAGAACACGCGGTATCTCCTGCGCGAATACATCCTCTCTGCGTGGAACGTGGCGCGCAAATTTTCCGACTTTCTCGATCAGACTCAGCCGCGGGCTGTGGTGGTGTTCAACGGGCAGTTCTACCCCGAAGCCGCCGCCCGCTGGGTGGCGCAACAACGCGGCATCCGCGTCCTCACGCACGAGGTGGGGTTGCAGCCCGCCTCGGCATTCTTCACCGATGGCGAAGCGACGGCGTATCCCATCCGCATCCCGGATGAGTTTGAACTCAATGACGAACAAAACGCCCGCCTGGATGCCTACCTTGCCAGGCGCTTTCAAGGCGACTTCACCATGGCGGGCATAAAATTCTGGGCAGATATGAAGGGGCTGGATGAGGCATTTTTGCAAAAGGCGGCCCGGTTCAAACAAATTGTTCCGGTGTTTACCAACGTCATCTTCGACACCAGTCAGCCTCACGCCAATACGGTCTTCGAGGACATGTTCGAATGGCTGGATGTGGTGCTTGAGACAATCCGCTCTCACCGTGAGACGTTGTTCGTCATCCGCGCGCATCCCGACGAATTGCGCGCGCGCAAATCCAGCCGCGAGACGGTTCAGGGCTGGATGGAGAGGCACGAGGTCCAGAAAGAGCCGAATGTTGTCTTTGTGCGTCCCACTGAAGCGTTGAGTTCATACGAGTTGATTCAAAAGTCCAAGTTTGTGATGATCTATAATTCGACGATTGGACTGGAGGCATCCATCATGGGGGCGGCGGTGTTGTGCGCGGGCAGGGCGCGCTTTACGCAATACCCAACGGTTTTCTTCCCTCAAAGCGTGGAAGCCTACAAAGCGCAACTTGAGAAGTTTTTGAACGCAGAACGCATCGAAACGCCGCCGGAGTTTCGGCGCAACGCGCGGCGGTTTTTGTATTACCAGCTGTTCCGCACCTCGCTGCCGTTTGGCGATTTTCTCGAACCCTCCGTGCGGACGACGCAGACGCGCTTGAAATCTTTCACGCTGGAGGCTTTGCTGAAATCGGAGTCCATCACGACGATTTTGGAGGGGATGTTGAATGATGGGGATTTTCTTCTGGGGGGATAAGTCCGAACGGCAATCACTTCGTTATATTTGGCACTTGTATTTCGCTGCGAAAAGTTGTATTCTGTATTTATCCTGCCCGCTGGATGGCAGGAGAGGCGAAATTTGATTCGGGAGGACTCGAGATGAAGAACTTTCCGTATTGGACATTGCTGTTGTTGTTGATCGTTGCGCTTGGCTGCGGCGGTATTGCCCCTGCAACGGTTCCCGAGCCAACCGCCGTCGTACAGAAACCCGCGACGCAGCCTCCCAAACCGACGAACACGGCGGCGCCGACCGATACGCCCGCTCCAACAGATACGCCCGAACCGACGGCAACCCTCACGCCAACGCCGGGCCCGATCGTTGTGGACGACGATTTCAGCACGGATACTGGCAGGTTCGAGTGCGAATATTGCAAGGTAAGCGACGGCGTGTTGTTCATGGGTCCGTTCCCCCCTTCGGATACCTATCGTCCCTACTATGTGATCTGTCAGGATTGCGGAGTCGCCAAGAATTACAAGATGTCTGTGGATACGTGGTATATTGATGGACCTTCGGACCGCGGTTTTGGGCTGCTATTGCGCGAAGAAAACGGGATGCTGATAGATGTGGAGGTTTCCACCTGGCAGGTGTATGGGGTATGGGCTTTCGATCCTTCCGTAAGCGGCGGCATTGGCTGGGAAGCCATTACCGACGGGTTTATTTTTGGTCCCCTCAAGCCGGGACGGGCTGTGAACCGCGTGGAGGTCATCATGAAAACCGAAAACAATCAAATGACCTTGACGGTAAACATTAACGGTAAGGGAACCCGCGCTTTGAGAGTGGATAACGGCAAAGGCAATGTAGGTCTACTCGTCGGCATGCATTCGATCGGTGTCGGTTTCGATAATTTCCATTTCGAAGAATTGCCCTGATATCCGGTCGGTGATTGAGGCGGGAAAGTCGCTCGCCCGGCTCGAAAATGAAAAGCGGAAGGCGGAGTGCATATCTGCCTTCCGCTTTGTTGCCTGCCCTCCGAAAGCGATCCACCGACCCTTCCCTTCGCGTGAGGGGGACGATTCTGCGTTATTCAATCGGATGCAGTGCCGGTTGCGGCTTTTCACGCGGATTGGAGAAGAATCTGGCGGGAAGGTCAATCGGAAGGAACGGTCCCCCCTCTTGCAATCCTGCCAGGGGAATGTAATACAGCCAGATGTCGCTGCTGTCGAAACGCTGAAAGGCGAACATGATGTATTTTCCATCCGGGCTCCAGCGCGGATCTCGATAACAGCAATCGCCGTTGATCGGGTTGATTTTCGTCATTTCCCTGGTTTCGCTGTTGTACAGATACAGGTTGCCGAACCCATCGTTACGGATCGAATCGTTCAAAAGGAACAGATTCTTTCCGTCCCAGTCGAAACTTCCGATACGTTTGGTGCTGCCCTTATCGAATGTGATGCGTCCGCCGGGTATGGTGTCGAGGCGGGAGAGGTCCACGTTATTGCAATTGTCCAGGTTGGCGTTCAGCAGGAAGATCTGGTCGTATTGAACGAAACGGGTGTCAATCACCCGCGCGGCAAAACGGACTGCATCGCCGCCTTTCGACCAGAGCGCCTCCCGATACGGAAACCGGTGAAAATAGCAGTTCTCTTGCCTCTCCAGAAGATTGAAACGTGTCGTAACGGTTTGCAGAAACTCGATGTTGAAGGGAAGCACATTCAACGTACGCTGGATGCTGATGGCGACCAGCGAACCGTCTGGTGAAACGCTAAATCCTTCAAGGAGTTCCCTGTCGTTGAAGCACGAAAGCGGCTGGGTTTGTTTTGTCGCCGCGTCCAACAGGAAGGCGCAATTGTTCGAAAGATACACCAGCCTGTTGCCGATAATCCATTGCAGGTTCGATTTCGGTCCATCTTCCGAACGCACTTGCACCAGATTACTCCCGTCTATTTTCATGAGGTAGAGTTGATTCTCGGAAACGAGCGCGATCTGATCCGCACCGCCGGGAGGGGTTGCGGTCGGTTGCGGAGTGAGCACGGGGGGGGGCGTTGCGGTGAGCGTTGGGGGAATGGCGGTAGCGGTCTGAGTGGGTGGAAGAGTCGTCGGGGAGGGGACCAGGCTTGCCGTTGGGGCGGGGGCGACGGAGAAGAACGGGATATTCCCCCCTCCCGCAAACACCCGGAAAAAGGCAAGCAGGAGGAGCACGCTTCCCACGATCCATAACAGGCTGGTTCTGATTGCCGCCCAGTTGCCGTATCTCTCGAAGAATGTCGAAACCGTTTCTTCTCCGAATGCGGCTTTGTTCAGCGCGCGGGCAAGATGGAGGGTGCTGACGTAGCGCTCGCTTTTGTTTTCCGCCAGACAGATGTTGAGGATTTCAGCCACTTCGGGAGGCAGTTCGGGAACTTCGCTCAAGATGTCGGGGACAGGCTGGGCGAAAGGTCGGTTCCGCAGGGGTGAGGTCTTCGTTTCGAGCCGCGACCTCATTCTGCCGCTCAGCATTTGATAAATCACCACGCCCAGACTGTAAACATCGCTTCGTTCATCCACCTTTTCATTGTGGATTTGCTCGGGGCTCATGTAACCCGGCGTACCCACCTGTCCCTCGGAGGGGGAGGGGTCTTTGCTGGCGGCAGGCTTGGCGACGCCGAAATCCGAAATGTAAGGATTGTGGTCGAGATCGAAAAGGATGTTATCCGGTTTGATATCCCGGTGGATGATGTTTTGTTTGTGGGCGTGGTTCAAGGCGGAGGCGATGCGGTCAATGATGCGGGCGGTCTCTTCCAGGGAGAGTTTTCCCCTGGCGGCAATCAATTGGCTGAGCGAACCGCCTGCCATGTAGCGCATGACGAAATATGGCTGTCCATTATGTTCCCCCACATCGTAGACCGGCACAATGGCGGGGTGTTCCAGCGAGGCGATCATCTTGAGTTCCCGCTTGAAGTGCGCCCGCTGGCTGATATCCGGCGCTTGTTCCACCGACAACACCTTGACAGCCACCTCGCGGTTGGCTTCGGTGTCGAAGGCGCGATAGACCACCGTGGACTGCCCGCGCCCGAGTTCCTCCTTGATTTGGTACCTGCCGATGGTTTCCGGTAACATCTTACCCAAGTATAACGCAAGCAGGGTGAGGAAATGGAGGCGCTTTTCTGCATTCTTAAGTCCCAAACACAGACATAAAGCGTCCCGCCGCCAAGCGGGACGCTTTGATTTCAAGGCATCGTCTCGAGGTGTAGCGTCGAACCTTTGGGAGTTCCGAATGAGCGGGTTATGTATCCTGAATTTCGGCGGCTCTCAACGTGTTTGCCATGAGCATGGCGATGGTCATCGGTCCCACGCCGCCGGGCACGGGCGTAATGAACCCGGCAACCTCCTTCGCCTCCTCGAAATTGACATCGCCGACCAGTTTCTGCTTCGGTTTGCCGGTCTTTTCGTTGATGACCGGGTTGCCATGGGCGTCCAGCGCCGGCACGCCGTTGATGCCCACGTCAATGACCGCCGCGCCGGGCTTGATCCAGTCGCCTCGTACCATTTGGGCGCGACCGATTGCCGCGATGATAATGTCGGCATCGCGCAAGACGGCGGGAATGTCCTTTGTGCGTGAGTGGACCACGGTGACTGTGGCGTCCTCCTTGATCAGCAGGAGCGCGGCGGGCATGCCGACGATGTTCGAGCGCCCCAGCACCACGGCATTGGCTCCCTTGATCGTCACACCGGCTTCCTTGAGCAGGTAGATGCATCCGTACGGCGTGCATGGGACGAACAGCGGTTCGCGTCCCTTTTGCGCCAAACGGCCGAGGTTGATCGGCGAGAACCCGTCCACGTCCTTCTCGATGCTGATGAGCGAAAGGACGCGTTCCTCGTCGAGGTGCGAGGGCAGGGGCAGTTGCACAAGGATGCCGTTCACCTTTGGGTCGGCGTTCAATTCCTTGATGAGTTTTTCCAGCTCTTCCTGCGTGACGTTCGCAGGGAGCGGATGATGGAAGGACGTCATTCCCAGTTCGGCGCAAGCCTTCTGCTTCATGCTGACGTATGTGGCTGAGTCGATGCGGTTACCGACCAGCACCGTTGCCAGCCCCGGTTGCGATTTTCCCTCCGCGATCCGTTTGGCGACCTTTTCCTTCACTTCATTGCGCACCTTTTGCGCGATGGCGGTTCCGTCAATCAATTGCGCGGTCATGCGTGATCTCCTTTTGAAGCGCGAGTGCGTCGCGCTTCCTGTATTGAATTTATCCGCCTCGGTAGAACTTGCATCGAGACATGAACACTTCATCGAACGGGCGCGGCGCGCCCTCCATCCGATTGTACAACCCCGTGTATTTTCCTCAAAGTGACACTTATCCCCGATTCACGATTACGCCTTTCAGCCTGTCGCCCTCGGCCGCCTCCATTGTTACGACATCCACTGCGTTCCAGCGCGGTGAGGGCGCCGTGGCGTTCACGCGCAAATAATTCCCCGTCAACCCCTCCATCTTCCAGCCCCACTCGCCCATTTCCGCGGCGGATTCCCAAAGGACAGACATCCTGCGCCCGACGAATCGTTCGCGATAGGCTTTGGCGGAATCTGCCAGCACCTCCTGCAGGATGTGATTCCGCCTCTTTCTTAATTCCGGCTGGACCTGCCCCTTCATCCTCGCCGCCCCCGTACCGGGTCGCGCCGAATACGTGAAGACATGCCCGCCCGAAAAGCCCATTTCGCGGACGAAATCCAGTGTCTCGACGAATTCCGCCTCACTTTCGCCGGGAAAGCCGGCGATGAGGTCCGTTGTGATGGCAACATCGGGGATCGCCTCACGCGCCGCGTGGATCAATTCACGGAAAGAATCGGGCGTGGTCTTGCGGAGCATTCGCTTGAGGGTGGCGGCGCTCCCGGATTGCAGGGGCAGGTGCAGGTGTGGCATGAGGCGGGGCGAGTCCCAAAGGGCGAAAAAGTCGGGAGAGAGGTCCCAGGGTTCGAGGGAGGAGAGCCGCAAGCGAGGCGTATCCGTCTCGCGCAGGATGGCTTTGATGAGATCGGTCAAATGCAAACCAAAGTCATACCCCCACGAGCCGAGGTGGACGCCGGTCAGGACGATCTCGTTCGTGCCGCCGTCGAGGGCGGATTGGATGTCGAGGAGCACGTCGGCAACCCGGCGGCTGCGCCCTTCGCCGCGCGCGACGGTGGTGATGCAGAACGTACAGCGATTGTCACAGCCGTCCTGTACTTTGATGAAGGCGCGCGTGCGGCGGTGCAAACCGGGCAGGGGAACGCGGGAGAGCGGTTCCAAGTCGAACGTCGAAGGTGGAAGGTCGAGCACGCTGGAGACGAGTTCATCCTTTTGCGCGTTCGTTACGATGCGGTTTACGTTGGGAAGTTTGAGGGCATCGTTCGGGTGAAGTGTCGTCCAGCAGCCTGTTGCGATAATTTCCCCCACCCCCGCCCGCGCCATGCGGCGGATGGCGCCGCGCGAATCGGAGGCGGCATTGGCGGTCACCGCGCAGGTGTTGACCACCGCCATGTCTGCCGCTTCGGGCGAAGCGACGATCTCATGCCCCGCCGCGCGGAATTGCCGCGCCATGGTCTCGATCTCGCTTTGGTTGAGCCTGCATCCGATGGTGTCGAGGTAGATCTTCATTGAAATAAATTAACCACAGAGACACGGAGATCACAGAGAAAACCTTTAAAAATCTCCGTGTCTTTGTGTCTCCGTGGCAGAAAATCAGGGTTGCCGCACAACAAAATTCTGGAATAGCACATCCACACCGGGTTCGTCGAACGCGCCCGCCAGCACCCCCACCCCGCCGGCGGTGAAATCGCCGTCCACTGTGGAGGCGACGAGGGTATCGTTCACGTAAAAGGTCAGCGTATTGCCGATGCAATCGGCGCGCAGGCGGTTTACGCCCTCCGCGCGAACGGCATCCGATGCCACCATCGCTTCCTGCCCAATCAAGATCGCCTGGCCGTTCGTGAATTTGCCAATGGCATAGAACCCGTCGTTCGATATGATGAAGAAGTAATGATTGCCATTCTGATAACGACACAGGAGACCGGCGCGGTTTTCGTCGGGACCGTTCAATTTGGTCACGTCCGCCTCGATGCGCACGTCGCCGAACATGCCCGGCGGCGTGGACCAGAAGTTCATCTTCGCGCCGCGCACCAGAATGCGGTATCCGCCGCTGTCGTAATCCATGATGCCGCCGTCATTGAGCACGCGGTCCCAGCCGGAGGTGTTGTTGGCAAAATTCTCCTGGTATAACACATCTCCCGGGTTGCCGGTGATCACGGATTCCGTCGGCGCGGCGGGCAGACAGGAGGCGAGAAGAAGGATGAGCAACGAGAGAGAAAACCCTGCCTTGCGCAGGATCGAAGGGTTCGAGGGTGTTTTCATGCGGGGGATTGTATCAGATCTATCTTCGCCCGGCGCGAAAAGCGGCTACACCTCATCTCAGAAATGTCACCCTGAGCGTAGCGAAGGGTCTCTATAGCCCAAAACAAGAGACTCTTCGGTCGCAACCGCCGCTCCCTCAGAGTGATAGGGTATTTTTGAGACAAGTTCTACGGAAAATACGACTTCAGCAACATCCCGGCTTCCTCGCTGCCCAGTTCGCTCGCCCTCGACAGATGAAGAAACATGGCGCTGGGGTCGTCGGTTTGCAGATATAACAGAGCCAGGTGGTAATGGACGGACGCCAGTTCGGGGTTCGCTTCCAGTGATCGCAGCAGGATTCGTTCTGCCTCGTAATACCTGCCGTCCAACACGAGCAACCAGCCGAGCATGTCCAGCGCCTGCGGGTCGTCTGGCGTGAGCAGAAGCGCCTGCCGCGCCGCCGGCAACCCCACATCGCGGATGTTGGCGTGGTAACGCGCACAAAATTCCGCCAGCAGGCGCCAATACGAAGCGTTCTCCGGCGCGAGCATCGTCGCGTATTGATAGGCTTGCAGGGCAAGAATCAGGTCGCCGTAAGCGGCATAAGCCTCGCCGATGGAAATGTACCAGGCGGGTTCCTCCGGCTCCAGTTTTGCGGCGGCTTGGAATTCGATCAGCGCCTGACCGTAATTTCCCGTCCGTTGGAAGTACAACCCGCGCAACCCGCGCACCACAGGCGAATCGGGATTCAGTTCGAGGGCGCGCTGGAGGTGGACAAACACTTCCTCCCCCGCCGATTTCTGTTCCGCCTCCGCGAGCCATGCCCACGCCTCGGCATTGGTCTCGTCCAATTCGACGGCTTGATGGAAGGCGGCAAGGGCGAGGTCCCATGCTGCAACCAATCCCAGCCCGCGCCCGATGACGACCTTGCCCTGGGAGGGCGTTTCGCTCAACGCGGATAAATTCAGCGCGGTGCGCAGGCTTTGGGTGGCGGGATCGAATTCCGGGTCCAGTTGCGAGGCGTGCAGAAGTTGAGACAACGCCTCATCCGGGTCGGATAAGGTCAACAGGAGTCCCAAGCGATAGCGGGCAGAGGCGTCTTCCGCATGGTTTTCAACGTAGCGCCGAAGATAAAGCGCGGCTTTCTCGTACGCTTTGTCCTGTTGCGCCATTTCCGCCAGGCGGGTCAACAGGTTTTCGGACGGATGCGGTTCCGCCAATCCCTGTTCCCAGAGCGCCTCGGCGCGTTCGGGATCGCCGTTCAAGTAATTGACATCGCCCCATGCCACCCAGCCCTCGGGTGAAAGGGCGCGCCGGTCGAATGCCCTTTGATAGGCGGCGTCTGCCCGGGTATATTCGCCGGCATGGTAGAAGTAATGCCCTGCGAGTTCGTAGAGATCGGCGCGCCAGAAAATGCGCCGAGCGGCGGCGCGATAATGTTCCGCCGCTTCGAGGTGAGAGGAGGCGCTTTCAGCCTTTCTTAATTCCAGGTAACCCGATAATACGAAAGGCGTGAAGACCGCCAGGAGGAGCGACAGGAGAACCGACGCGGCGCGGAGCGAGGTGCGCATGTCTCTATTATAAGGGGACATGGGGTGTAACATCCCGCCCGGATTTTTGTCGTGAAACCGCAACCCCTTTGAACGACAGATTTGTCGAACTGGAAGTATAATCACACCTACGCCATGATTGCCTCTCTCGTTCAAATGTTCGATCTGTTCACCCAGCCTACAGGGAGTGTGATCTATCACCTGGTGCTGGTTTTTTCCATTGTCAGCGCGTTACAGTCTTCGATCTTCCATTTACGGGCGAGCGGTTTTCCTCAGGCGCGGCGCACCGTTTTTGGGTTGAGTTTCCTGCTGTCCTCGCAGATCGCTCTTTTCTTTCTCAGCGCGCTGGGCAACGAAGGGTTGATCAACCTTTCGCTTTTTCTTCCGCCGGTTGACCGGGCTCTGACGCTCTTCGCGCTCATCTGGATGATCTGGTTGTGGACGTTCCCCGAACCCAGCCGCGCCGCCGACGCGGCAACGACGCTGATCAGCCTGTTTGTGGGGGCGGGGTTCGCCCTGAGCCTGCTGTCCTATACTCAAACGCCCTCCCTGCCTTATAACCTGACCGTGTTCGATGGGTATTGGCAAATTGCCAGCATTGCCATGGCGATCTTTGGCTTGTTCCTGCTTCTCGTCCGCCGCCCAAACGGCTGGGGGAACGGCATGGCGATCTTCCTGCTTGCCTTTGCCGGGCATCTTCTGCATTTGATCTTTGGGCGCACGGACGGCGATTTTCCCGGCTCGGTCCGGCTGGCGTATATGGCGGCGTACCCAATTCTGATGACCCTGGCGCAGCGCTACCCTGCGCCTGCGCGCACGCCCACCACGATCAAGCCGGTTGCCCCTTCCGAGGAGCGCCGCCGTTACAGCACCGACCCCAAAACCTTTCATGCCCTGCTGGCGCTCGCCGCCGAATCCAGCGTGGACAAGGTCAGCGCGGCGATCACGCGTGCCATTGCCCAGACCATGCTGGCAGACCTTGCCTTCCTGATTTATATGACGGACGGTAACAATCAGTTACAGATTGCCAGCGGTTACGACTTAATTCGCGAAGAAAATCTCGAGGGCGGGAGCATGAACAAGAACCTGATTCCCATGCTCACCAACTCCATTCAGCGTGGACGCCCGTTGCGCCTGCCTTCGAGCAGTACCTCGGCGGATATCAAAGGCTTGAGCGATTTGCTCGGTCTCAACAGCCCGGGTCACCTGATGAGCGTGCCGATTCTGACGCCGGAAAAGGAATCCATCGGGGGAGTGCTGGTGCTTTCGCCCTATTCCAACCGCCTGTGGAGCGCCGAGGACCAGGCGTTCCTCTCCAATATCGCCACATCGCTGGTTCCCATCATCCAGCGCGGGCAGAAAATGAACGCCCTGGAACACAAATCCGAGGCGATCCGGGTGGAATTGGAGATCGCCCGGGAACGTATCGCCGATCTTGAACGCCGCAACAACGACCTCCTCAGGCAAATGGAGGCGGTCAAAGCCGACGCCCGGGAAGGGCTTTCGCAGGCTGAACACCTTGCCGAACTGACCAGAATGTACGAAGAGGCGCAAAAAGCCGTCGAAAAACTCAAGGCGGAGAATGAAGCGCTGCGCGCATCCAAAGGCATCAAAGCGGGGGGCAGGGTTAACACACAGGTTGAAGCCGAACTGCAATCCACGCTCAAGGAAGTGGCGCGGCTGCAAAATCTGCTGGCCGAAGCCAATATCCGCGTCATGGAAGCGGAAAAGGGCGTTTCCGCGGCGCACTCCACCGAACAGGCGGAGGTGATTGCATCCATCTCACAGGAATTGCGCCAGCCGATGTCGTCCATTGTGGGGTATACCGATCTGCTGTTGGGCGAGTCGGTCGGAATTCTGGGCGCCTTGCAACGCAAATTTGTGGAGCGCATCAAGGCATCCACCGAACGGATTGACAACCTGATCAACGACCTGATTCAGGTGACAACGCTCGAGACGGGTCTTACCCAACTCAAGCCTGAAGCCGTGGATTTGAACCTGATCATTGATAACGCCATGTCCTATACGAGCAGTCAGGTGCGCGAGAAGAATATTTCGATGCACCTCGATCTGCCTAAAAACATGTCGCCAATCCACGCCGACCGTGAGGCGCTCCAACAGATCCTGATTCATCTGCTCCAGAATGCCGGAGCCGCCTCTCCGAATGAGGGCACTATCCACCTGCGCGTACAGACTAAAACCGAAGAGGGCAGCGAATACATCCTTCTGCAGGTCACGGATACCGGCGGGGGCATTCCATCCGAAGACCTGCCGCGTGTCTTTACGCGGTTGTATCGCGCCGATAATGTGCTCATCCAGGGAGTCGGTGATACGGGCGTTGGGTTGTCCATTGCAAAGACGCTGACCGAAGCGCAAAAGGGGCGCATTTGGGTCGAGACCGAGATGGGCAAAGGTTCGACGTTCAGCGTATTGTTGCCGATCGCCACAGAAAAGCCGGGCGCGGAGAAGTAATCGTGAAAGCCCTGCGTCAGTTGGGCGGTGGATTCGTCATCGGAGTGACCTCTCTTTTGCTCGTTCTGGGGGGCATTTCCCTTTCATTGGCGGAGACGTCTGCCCCTCCGATACCTCCCACGCCCTCCCCAATGCCCACCAGCCTGGTTGTGGAGTTTGCCTCTCCATTTCCCTTCCCGACGCTTCCGCCCGTTATTTTCACTGATACGCCTGTGCTCGCACCCACCGCCACGCTGGCGCTCGCTCCACCCGCCGTTTGCGCCGTCCCCAGCAATTGGGTTCCTGTCACAGTCGGCGTCAACGAAAGCCTCTATTCCATCGCCGAACGCTACAATACCACCGTGGAGGAACTTAACGAAAAGAACTGTTTGAACCTGCAAAACCCCTTGCCGGGCGCAGTCGTCTACGTTCCCGCCGTTCCCACCAAAGTTGTCATCCCCTGCGGTCCGCCGGCGGGTTGGGTAAAACGCCACCTTGTCCAACCCGGAGAGAACCTCTTCCGCATCGCATTGTCCTATGGCATTACCTATCCACAGTTGCAAGCCGGTAACTGCATGGGTTCCTCCACGACCATCTTTGTCGGGCAGACGCTTTGGGTTCCCAATGTTCCCACCCGCACGCCCACCATGACGATCACCGTAAACCTCACCACACCCACTCCTACGTCCACCAATACCCCCGATTTTTCCACACCGACCAACACCGCCACGCCAACGCCCGACTTCTCGACCCCTACAAACACCCCAACTCCCAGCATTACGCCATTCCCAAGCATCACCCCTTCGCCATGAAACCCATCTGTTGGAGGCTCATTCTTTCAGCCCTCTTGCTCGCCGGCTGCGGAAGCAACGCGCCCGCACAGACTCAACACCCTCCGCCTTTTATCATGGTGACCTCCGCCTGGGACGCTTCGCCGACCCCGACGCCTTTCCAACCCGTCACCTGGACGCCCACAGGCACGCTTCTCTCCCCGCCGATTCCCGTTACCCCCTCGCCAGTCGTCGCTTTCCCTGAAGCGACTCCCACCGAACTTCCCACAGTGGATCCGAATTTCCTCATAAACACCGTTGCCCCCCTTCCCACCATCGAGGCGTCCGGCAGCCAGGTGCTCAACAACGGACAGGAAACCATCAACTTCCTGCTCATCGGCTCCGACAAACGCTCCGGGGCGTCCTTCCGTACCGATACGATGATCGTCGCCATCTTGCGCCCCAACGAAGGACAAGTTTCCCTCATTTCCATTCCGCGTGACTTGTGGGTTTCCATTCCCGGCGGCGAAAACAACCGCATCAACACCGCCTACCAATATGGCATTTCGGTCGGCTATCCCGGCGGCGGACCGGGATTGCTCAAAGACACCATTCAATACAACCTGGGCATCCGCATTGACCATACCGCCATGGTGGACTTCGACGGTTTCCGCAAGATCGTGGATACCCTCGGCGGCGTGGATATTCCCGTTGCCTGCGCCTACACCGACTGGAAATTGATAGACCCAAGTTATAACCCGGAAATCGAAGCCAACTGGTTTCTTTACACGGTCAACCCGGGAGTCGTTCACATGGACGGCGACCTTGCCCTTTGGTACGCGCGTTCCCGTCAAAAATCCAGTGATTTCGACCGCGGGCGACGTCAACAGGAAGTTCTGCGCGCCCTCTTCACGCAGGCATTGCAAGCCGGCACCTTCACGAGACTCCCCGAACTTTACACCAATGTCAAAGACTCCGTCGAAACCGACCTGGGGCTGGGCGACCTGCTGCAACTTGCCTTATATGCTCCCAAAATGACGAACGCCGATATCCGCAGTTATTACATTCGTCCGCCTTACGTCACTTCCTGGATCACCAACCAGGGCGCCTATGTCCTTTCTCCTAACCCGGAACTGCTCGCGCAACTGCTCACCGAGGCGCTTTCGCCCTCCTCTCGAACCGTGCAACGGCAGACCGTCGTCATCGAGGTGATGAACGGAACATCCATCCCCGGTTACGAAACGCTCGCCGCCACGCGCCTCAACTATGCGGGTTTCGAGACCCGCGTCATCCAATCCGACCGGCAGGATTACACCTACTCCGTCCTCGTGGATCGTTCCCTTGCACAGGACCGTTCGGTCAGCAACAGCATCCTGAACGTCATGGGCATGTTGACCGGCAGTCTCATTTCCGCGCCGCAGGAAAACAGCACGTCGCAATACCTCCTGATCCTGGGATACGACTACCAGCCGTGCTTCAGGCCGGAGAAGATGACAGAATAATCGAATAACTCACCGTACGCACCGTAGCGCGAGACCATCTTTTCGAGCGACATGATGTCGCGCTATGGCAAACTGCGTAACATCCGAGGATAATCATGTTGACACCTCCCCTTTTTCTCGCTAAACTATACGCAGAGTAAAACACAGGAGACGAAATGCCCGAGAACAAGATCGCTTCCCACCTGACCCAGAACACCTCTCTCGCCTCCGCCATCCATTCATGGGAGATGTATCTCGCCGACCAGGGACGCTCGCCGAACACCATCAAAGCCTTTCTCTCGGATGTGCGCCTGCTGGCGGGGTTTCTCCCCGAAAAGACCGCTATTGGCAAGATCACCACCAAAGACATCAACCGTTTTGTGGATTGGATGGAGAAAGAACGCGAGGTGCCAAGCAGCCCCAAAACCCTGGCGCGGCGTATCACCTCGGTCAAGTCAATGTTTCGCTGGCTTCATCACTATGGCGTGCTGGTTGTGGACCCCGCCGAGAAGGTGGCGGCGCGATCCGCCATCAGCCCCCTGCCGATTGTGCTTACTCCAAGGGAATACGACGAAGTACTGCTGGCTGCCGATCGTCATCGCCGTGCCCAGAAACCGGATGCGCGCCCCTATGCACTGGTCTACCTTCTCTTGACCACGGGGATCAAAAAAAGCGAGACGCTGGGCGTTTTGCTCGAACACCTCGAATTGGACCTGCCGGACGGTCCACAAGTCTTCATCAAATACCCAACTCCGGCAAATCGTTACAAGGAAAGAAAACTGTCCCTGCCGTTGGATTGGGTCCCCGCCTTCGAAGAATACGCCGCACAGTATCAACCGGTGGACCGACTCTTTCCCTGGTCGCCGCGGCGGCTGGAATATCTGCTTGAAGATATCGGCAACGAGGCAGGGCTGAAAAAGCACCTCTCCTTCGACATGTGCCGCTGGACATGCGCCCTGAACGATTATCGCACCGGCGAGGAGCCGGATAAGATTCGCCAGAAACTTGGGGTATCCAAAATTCAATGGCGTGAGTTGTTCATCAAATTGAAGCAGTTGGCGGGGGATAAGTAACGAATGGAAAGAGGCGGTCTTCGCAAAGCGACCGCCTCTTTTTATCCATGCGTCAGTGAAAAATACAGCGCCTGGCGGGTAGTCTCTGTGAGTCGGAAGGAATGAGCGGGGCGGTAGCCCGGCACCCACACCACTTTGGGACCCATGCACAGCAGGGGCCAGCGGTTGCGCGCCCGCTGGGGCAGTTTGACGTTGATGAAAAAATCGGACAGTTTCATTTCGTGGCTGTCCATGCCGAGCGGCTCAAAGCGGTCACCGTCGTGTCGGGCGCGCAGTTCGAGCGTACCGGTGAGGTGCTGCGCGTCCAACCAGACCTGGAACGGGTCGTCGTTCGAACGCGCCTGTTCCATTGCCAGCGATGCCATGTTCCAGCGCTCGCAGGTGAGTTTCCAACCGCCGGGCAGGGAAATCGCGCCAGGCACGGAGAGCGGGACAGCGTCCTGCCCTTCGGGCATTTGGGGCCAGCGTTCGATGGGCAGATCAGAGTTGTCGGTGAGAAGGTAAATCAGCGCCCCTTCGCGCAGGAGGTACAAATCGCCGGTGAGATCGAGGCGCGAGCGGCGGGCCGGGTCGTTGAGGAATACGGCGGCGCGTTCGAGCGTTGCAAAAGTGACGTCCCAGTTGCCGGGGCGCAGGATTTCGATGGCGCGGCGTATCAAGTGTCGTTGCAGCCCGGGCGAATGTTGGGTCAGCCTCATACTATCGAAGGCGATGAAGTCTTTTGTTTGCTGGGCAACACTTTCCATCCAGGCGTCTTCCAGCACCTGCAGGAAAATCTCGTGGTCATCAGCCAACGAGACGGAAGTACGTTTAACCACCTCGCGGAAGCGGGGGTTGTAGGATTCGAGAATGGGGATCAACTGATTACGCAGACGGTTGCGTAAGAAGTCGAGCGTGTCATTGGTGGGATCGAAGCGCGGACGGAGACCATGCGCCGCGCAATAGACGATGGTCTCTTCGCGCCAGACATCGAGCAGGGGGCGGACGATGGGAATTACCGGGTCGAAGGCGGGGAGGAGGGTGCGGTACGTCATGCCTTTGAGCCCAGCCAGCCCGGCGCCGCGAATGAAGTGCATGAGCACGGTTTCCACCTGATCGTCGGCGGTATGACCGACCGCCACCGCCTGCGCTTTGAAGTGGCGTGCCTGTGCCATGAGGAAGCGGTAACGCATCTTGCGGGCGGCTTCCTCGATGGAGAGTTTTTCCAGGGCAGCGTATTCGCGCACGTCGCCGCTTTCGATGACGGAGGCAAAGTTCATACGGCTGGCGGCTTGTTCGACGGCATTGGCGTCGGCGTCGGCGTCCGAGCGCAGTTTGTGGTTGAAGTGCGCCACAATGACGCGGTAACCGTGCTCACGCAGCAGGCTGAGCAGACACAGGCTGTCGGGTCCGCCGGAGATACCGGCGATAATCGGACGGTCCTTGACCAGCCTGCACTGGTCGCTGAGGAGGGAGGCGATGTTTTCGAGCATTGGGTTTACCGCCAGAACTGCAAGGCGTGTGCAATCCTTTTCCGGTTGTGCAGTGTTTCGTGTGTCTTTTCCGCGCGTCAGATTTGGTAGAGCTCAACGAGGACGCCCGATGTGCTTTCCGGGTGGATGAAGGCATACTTTTTCCCATCCGCGGCGGTGCGCGGTTCCTCGTTGATAAGGCGCACACCCTTCGCCTTCAATTCCGCCAGCATGCCCTCGATGTCGTCCACTTCGAGGCAGATGTGGTGCATGCCCGGTCCGCGTTTGGCAAGGTATTTGGCAATGCCAGAATCCTCTGTGGTGGGCTGAACCAGTTCCACCTCCGAGCCGGGCAGGGGTAGAAACGCCACCTTCGATTTTTCGGCAGGCACGTCGCGCAGTTCGTGCAAGTCCATGCCGAGGGCGTCGCGCCAGAAGCCGAGCGCCTTTTCCATGTCGTCCACCACGACGGCAACGTGATTGATTTGTTTCACTTTGGGCATTGGATTCTCCAGAGATCAGACTTCAGACTTCCGAGGTCTGATTATAGCCGCTTGCCAGAGAGTTCGATACCGATTAAGATAGTCCTATGTCAGCCCTTCCCTTTCATGTGCGCCGCGTGTTGATCATCATTGGCATTGTAGTTTTGGTCTTCATGATTCTCGAATTCAACCGCCGCCTGGAGGAACTCAACCTGCTTACCGAGCAGGCGGAAATTTTCCGCACGGAAGTGACGCAGGCGGTACGAACCCAGAATGCCCTTCAAACGGCGGTGGCATATGCCAATTCCACAGCCGCCGTGGAAGAGTGGGCGCGAGTGGACGGGCATTACATCAAAGACGGCGATCTGCCCGTTGTTCCGGTGGAAGCGCCAGGCGACCCACCCATCATACTCGCCACCCCCATACCGACGCCAACGCCCATGCAAAATTGGGAAGTGTGGTACACACTATTCTTTGGCGACTGATACCGCGCTTCATGAACCGCCTCGACCTGTTCCCCATCTCGACCAGCATTGAAAACGACTCCCTGACCATCGCGGGGCATTCACTCGCCTCTCTCGCGGACCTGTATGGGACTCCGCTCTACCTCTACGACCGCGCCACCCTCGATGTTTCCGCCAAAGCCTACACCGACGCGTTAGCCGCCCACTATCCGGCACCCTCCCGCGTGACCTATGCCGGGAAAGCCTTCCTCTGCAAAGCCATTGCCGCATGGACGCAAACGCATGGCTTTTTTGTGGATTGCACCGGCGAGGGCGAGATCGGCATTGCGGTTGCCGGCGGCGTACCGCGCGAGCACATCCTGGTGCATGGGGTGAATAAATCGCTTGCAGACTTAAAGTCTGCGCTGCATACTGCAGGGACAATTGTTATTGATAACCTGGTCGAACTGGAATGCATCCAATCCCTGATGACCAGTTACCAATCTCCTCCCTCTTTATGGCTGCGCCTTCTGCCCGGCGTTGCCGTCCACACCCATCATGCCCACACACAGACGGGTCAGCATGACAGCAAGTTTGGCATGACGCCTGACGAAATTTTCGCAGCGGCGCGGTTTTGCCAAGAGAATCGTCTGCCGCTGTCGGGGATTCATTTTCATCAGGGGTCCAACTTTCGCGACCCGGAACCGCTGCTCCCTGCGATTGACCTGGCACTCGATCTCGCTCGCGAGATTGGTTTTTCAGACGAATGGCATTGCTGTCCCGGCGGCGGGTGGGGTGTGGCATATCACGAGGACGAATTACCCCATCCATCCATCGAAAGTTATGTGCGCGGGATCGCCGAAGCGGTGATCGAAGGATGCAAAGCGCGCGGATTGAGTCTTCCCACCTTGCATCTTGAGCCGGGGAGGAGTCTCGTTGCGCGGGCGGGGGTGGCGCTTTACCGCGTCGGCGTGGTCAAACGTCGCGGTGACAAGACCTGGCTGCTCACCGACGGCGGCATGGCAGATCATCCGCGGTTTGCGCTCTACGGGGCGAGATATTCCTGTTTGCCGGTGCAGGCTCCGGGTCGGGAAAGAGGCGAGAGAGTCTCCATCGCGGGGCCGTATTGCGAGTCGGGGGATGTGATCATCGAGAATTTGCCCATGCCGAGAGTCGAAATCGGTGAATTGATCGCCGTCCCTGTTTCGGGCGCGTATCACTTGAGCATGTCCAGCAACTACAACGGGGCGCGGCGCCCTGCGGTGGTTTTGCTGGGAGAGGGGAGCGCTGAGTTGATTCAACGGCGGGAGACGCTGGAGGATTTGCTGCGGCGGGATGTCAGTCCAGATCGAGGCTGAGGAAGGCTTCTACAACGTTGGGGTCGAAGAGTTTGCCGGTGTTTTCACGAATGTATTGGCGCGCTTTTTCTTTTGGCCAGGCCGGGCGGTAGGGACGGTCGGAGGTCAGGGCGTCCCAGTTGTCGGCTACGGTGAAGATGCGGGCGGCGAGGGGGATTTCTTCGCCTTTCAAGCCGCGCGGGTAGCCGCTGCCATCCCATAACTCGTGGTGGCAGTAGGGAATATGCAGGGCATCTTTCAGGAAGGGAATTGTGGATAGCATCTCATAGGCGTAGTGGGGGTGCATGCGCATAATGCGCTGTTCTTGTTTGGTAAGCGGCCCAGGTTTGTGCAGGATGGAATCAGGGATGCCCATTTTACCGATGTCGTGCAGCAGGGCGCCGCGGCGGATGTGGACGAGGTCGCTTTCGGGAATGCCGAGTTTGCGCGCCAGGCGAAGGGTCAATTCGGTGACGCGGCGGGTATGACCCTCGGTAGGTTCGTCGCGCAGTTCGAGGGCGCGCGCCCAGCCAGCCAGGGTGCTGTCGTACGCCTGAGCCAGTTCCTCGGCATGGAGGCGGGTCTGTTCGTAGAGGGCGGCGTTTTCGAGCGCACTGCCGGCGTGAGCCGCCATGGATTGTGCCAGAAACATCTCACCAGCATTGAATTCGCGCTTGCGGCGGCTTTCCCAGATTTCGATGCCGCCCAGCGCTTTGCCGCGCGCCAGCACCGGGACAAAAAGAATGGAGCACACCCCGTATTCGTCGAATTGCGACCGCTCGGCTTCGGAGCAGCGGGGATCGTCGGCGTGCAAAATGCTCGTTTTTCCGCTAAGCAGGGTCTCACGAAAGGCAGGGTAGTCTCCCAGCGCATATTGACGCCCGATGTCCGGCTTGCACTCCGCGGGGGAGGCGCGCTCAGACCAGTATTCGGCGGTCACGATGAATGTGCCGTTTGAGATATTCACCGTGCTAATGTAAGCGCTGGTGGCATTCAGGCTTTCGGTCATGTGGCGCGCCAGCGTGTAGAGAAGCGCCTGACTATCGAGCAAACTGGATGCCATGTCCTGCGCGGCGGCATAGAGCGCCCCGAGGTCAGCGGCTTTGCGGCGCGCTTCCAGGTTGAGGTTGGCGTTTTCGAGCGCCAGGCCGATCATGCGCACCAGCGTCTCGCCGGCGGTCAGGTCGGAGGCAGTGAACGGTCCCGGCGGGTTGCGGTAGGCGGTGAAGGCGCCGCTCATGCCTTTGGATGTGTAGAAGGGAAAGACGGCGTAGGAACGGAAGCCCTCCCGCAGCATCGATTCGCGCAGGGGGGCTGTGCGCGCGTCCGTTTTGACATCCTGAACGACGACGGGCTGTGGTTTGGAAAGGATGGCGCTGCCCGGCACCTCGTGGAAACGGCGGTTGATTTCGGCGACATATTCCGGGGAGAGACCGTAAGAGCGCGGGCAGGAGAGGCGGTCGGTGGCGCGGTCGTAGAGGTAAATGGCGACGCGGTCGGCGCGCAGCAGGCGCTGGACGGCGTCAATGACTTCGGTCCAGAGCATGTCTTCGTCGCGGGCGAAGAGCAGGGCAGTGGAGATTTCCACCAGGGCGCTTTGCTGTTCGGCGGCGCGCAGGTTTTCGATGGCATACGCCAGGTCGTCTGCTAGTTCCTCCAGCAGCGCGCTTTCCTGCGGGTCGAAGAGGTCGGTCTTGTCTGCCTGGTCAATTATCAGGACGCCAAAGGGATGTTCCTCGCGCAGCAAGGGCAGGGCAAGGGAAGCGCGTTGGGGATGCTGCGCCAGAAACGGACAGGTGGCGCAGGCTTCCACTTCGGCGGTTGGATCGACGCGGTAAACGGCGCGGGAGCGAATGGCTTGCACCGCGCAGATGGGGCCGCTCTCCTCGCGGTCGAGATGCAAGGTGAATTGTGCGGGATCCGCTTCCGGTCCGGCAGAGGCGGCGAGGGTCAGAGTCGCGCCGTCGGGTTCAAGCAACCCGATCCAAGCGAAGGAGTAGCCGCGTCCCTCCACGAGGGCTTCGCAAGCCCGCTGCAAGAGGCGCTGCGGGTTGCGCTCGCGAACGATGAGCTGGTTGATGTCGCTGACAGTGTGCAAGACGCGCCCGAGACGCTGTTCGCGCGCCAGTGTGCGCTGTGCAGTTTCCAGGCTGCGCTGCAGGGCGCGCAGGAGGGATGTGATGGAGACCAGCGCGGCGGCGCTCAAGATGGTGAAGACCAGCGTTCCACTTATCCAGGCGCCGGGGTCGGTCGAGTTGATCTGGCGCGTGGGGGGGACAAGGAGGATGCCGTTTACCTGCAACCAGCCCATGCTGATAAGGGTCAGCAAACTAAGGAGGGCGGCGACGAGACTGACGCGAAAGCCAAAGAAGACGGCTGCGAGAAGGACGAAGGCGAAAAGGAAGACGCGTCCATCGCCGCTGAGAGAGGCGAGCGCCAGTCCAACGGCACCCAAAAGATACAGCGCGGCGAGAAAGAGACCGGCGCGCAGGGCATAGGGCAGCCGCCGCGCGAAAGTGATGACGCCGACAAGCAGCGTCAGACCCACGTAGAGAGCCAACACGCTCAAGGCAAGGGAGAGCGCGTTAGGAGTGTACGCCCGCTCAGCGAAGTAGGTTTCGAGTACGTTGTTGATTCCGCTTGCCAGGGCAAACAGCCACACAATGAACACGCCGCGCAGAATGCCTTCGAGGACGTTGAGCCGCCAGCCGGGCAGGTCGGTGGGCGGTGGAGAGGCGGGCGGGATGAAATCCAGCAAGCGCAAGGAGAACAGCCCCCAGGCAAAGGCAATGCCGGTCAGGGTGAGGGCAAAGGGGGTCGGGTCGAGACCGGGAACGGGGAAATCATAGAAGGCATACAGCAAGTTTGCAAGCCAGGGCAGGAGCACTCCAATGAGGATGAACAGTTCTCGCTGTCCTGAGGCTGGCATGCTGGAAAAGCGGCGCAGCAACAGGAAAGCCCCGGTAAGAATGAGCGCGTAGGAATATACGATATTTGCCCAATAGAGAGGTCCGCTGACGTTCTCCCAGACCAGAAAGGCCCCGCTTGGGCGTAAGCCGAAATGCCGGGTAAAAAGACCATGCGCTTCGTTGGTCCACAGCATGAGCAGCATGAAGAGCGGCTCGATGGAGAGCGGGAAAAGGACGCGGCGGGTCAGAAGCGCGCTTCGTCCGCTGAGTTGCAGGGCAAAGACCAGCCAGGACGCAGGCAGGAGCAGAATGCCGATATATTCGATTTTCAGCCAGAAAATTTTTGCTGCTAAATGACCCGACCCTAATTCCAGGGCATTGCCCCCCGACCAGATCGCCGCCGCCAGCATGACCAGCGCAAACGAAACCGCCCCCTCGGCAGGACGCTTCCGCCAGCCAAACCAGGCCAGCGAAGCGTTGAGGAGGCAGGAAAGCGTCGGGATGAGGAGTAAAGGATGGAAGTGCCAGGACATTGGATGGTGCGAGACTATTATACCCATTAGGGTAGTATTACAGCGCAAAGCCTGACGCTATGGCGTAGTAGAGCAGACGTTCTCTAACGTCTGCTCTACCTTGCGCTGTAATATTAGGGTAGAGAAGATAATGAGAGGGGATACACAGATAGACAGGTAGACAGGTAGACAAGTAAACAAGTAAGCAGCATCGAATGTGATTTATGTCACAGAAATTTGACACCTTTTTGTGCAATAATTCACAAGAAGACAACTGCGTGGCGTTGTCGAGACATCATTCATAAGGAGAATGCCATGAAAGACATCCTGTTCCTTCTGCTCACGGGACTGCTGGCCGCGTACCTGTGCTGGTATTTCTGGCAGAGGTACAACCTGCATAAAGCGCTGCATAACCTGTACTACCTTATGGGTTTTGCAGTGCTTTTGATTTCGGGGCTGTTGCTGATCTTCCTCGGGCTGGGAATCCTCGCTTCGCCCTACGTGCTGACCGTCGCCAGCCTGATTCCGCTGGGGATTTCGATGGGCTTGGCGGAGGAGTACTTCCCCTCTTGGAAGAAAGCTTTCAAGTGGTTCGCGGCGATTGGCTTCCTCGCCATTGCCGTGACCAGCATCGGCGGGATGGACGCGCTCAAGAAGATCGCCGTGCCGCTCTTCCACGGGGTGGCGGGGCTGGTCATCTTCCTAGGTCCCTTCTTCGCCAAAGGCGCGCCGAAGGGATTCTTCTGGGTCGGCATCGGCGGGCTGCTCATCGGTCTGGGCGGCATTGCGCTGGCGTTCATTTCGGTCGGCAGGCAATTGCTGTTCTTCAGCCCTGAGTTCGTCATGCTCATTCTGACGCCGCTTCTATTCCTGATGACGGGCGCGTTTGCGCTGGGGTTTGCGCGGAAAGGGTAAGTTGACCGTAGACGGTGGACGATAGACGATGGACGGTGGACGATGGACGATAGACGGTCCACGGTCTTCCGTCCACCGTCCGCCAAGGAGAATCCATGCAATTTATCAAATCCCGCTTCAATTACCTCTTCAACTCCACCAAGGGACTCATCCTCGTGGCGATTGCCATGATTGCGATGGTGACCGCCGTGTGGGGCATGTTATCGGGTCCCATGGCGGAGATGGGCGTGCGCGAAATCGTCATCAAGACCCTGGGCATGGACATCGTGCAATCGGAGCGCGAGGGACGCATCATCATCCTGTATCATTCGATTGCCATGGCAGTCGTCGCCATCGAGACCTACATGATTACAGGTCTCTTGAAGATGAAAGAGTTCTACAAGGCTGCCGTGCGCGTCCTCATCACGGTTGGCTATCTGATGGCGATGATTTTCGGCATGGGCTTCGCCTATTTCGGTCACAACTGGGCGTTTCACGGACTGTACATCACGGGGCTTTCGCTCATCTTCTTTGCGGGCGTGCTGCTGTGCGTGGCGCTCAATCCCTGGGACAAGGAATACTACCAGCCTGACCCTGCTTATGCGCGGACGAAAACAGGCTTGGACTTAGAACGTGCCGCCTTCTTCACCACCGCCGTGACGACGGTCATCTCAGCCATCTTCGGGGCGGTGCCTGGCTCGTTCTTCGGCAACGGCTTCGAAGTCTTCCTTGCCGAGAACATCATCCGCCTGCCGCACAAAACCACGATGGAATATTCCGTCATCGGTCACCTGCACATCATGCTGGCGCTCATCGCCATTATGATTACGCTCATCATCGGGCGCTGGCTGGACTTCAAAGGCGCGTGGCACAAAGCCGCCATGCCGTTGATGATTCTGGGCTGTATCGTCCTCAACCTGGGCGTGTGGGGCGTGGTCACCCCGCTCGAACCCATCGCGCACATGATTATCTACGTCGGCGCGACGCCCTCCATGCTGGCGGCGCTTTTCCTGCTCATCTGGAGTTGGGGCAAACTCATCAAGGAAGGCACGGCGCATCTCGCCAAACCGACCTTCCTGCAAAAACTTGGCGCGCTCGCGCGCGACCCGCTCAAGTTCGGTCCCACCTGGCAAATGCTCTTCATGAACTTCACCACCAGCGGCATCGGCATCTTCATGGCCATCAAACTGGACGACATCTTCCGCCTATGGCCTGCCCGCGAGGAACGCATCGAACTGACGGGACACTGGCACGCGCTCTCCGCCATCATCGCCACCATCATCCTGTTCTACTACGGCGACATGATTGGGCTGAAGGGCAAAATCCGCCAACTCTACGGCTGGGCAATCATCTTTCTTTCCGACCTCGCCCTCGGCGCAGTGACGGTCTTCGAGATGAAGCGCCTGTTCATCAGCGAAGCGGAACAGCAGCCGCTCGTCAACATGCTCATGTACATGATTGACATCGGTCTCGGCTTCCTGCTCGTGCTTCTCGCCATCGTCATGGTCTGGCGGCTGATTGACCTGTTCAAACCGAAAGGACGCTGGACGGAGGAAGCGACTCACGAACTGGCGCAGGAGGCGGCGAAATGAAACGCATGATTTCCACCCCGTCATTACGAGGGTCGAGTAGAGCGGGCGTTCTTCCCGCTCGTGTCGAGACCCGAAGCAATCCCTTCATTGCCCTGTCATTGCGAGCAAAGCGAAGCAATCCCCTCGCCCGCATGAGAGATTGCTTCGTCGTTGCTTTGCTCCTTCTCGCAATGACATTGCTTGCCTCCTGCGCCCCTGTGGATTTGAACGCCCCGCTTCCCGCCTACGACACAGGCATTGACCCAAACGCTTGGGCGCAGATTCCCGCTGGCGAGTTCTACTTTGGTCAGCACGAAGACATCGAATCCACTGACGCTTACGAAATCATGGTCACGGATGTCACCGCCCAGCAATACGCGGACTTCCTCAACGCCGCGCTGGCGGATGGCTACGTCAAACTGGACGGCGAAAACATCCTCGGCTACTACCCTGGCGACCCGTTTCACGGCAAGAAGCACGAACTGGAAATCAAAGCGGGCGACTGGCTCTTCGTCCCGTTGAATGAGGCGGCGCAGAGAATCCAATTTGACGGCAGCCGCTTCACGGTCCAGGCGGGATACGAGAATCACCCGATGACGATGGTCACGTGGTTCGGCGCCTGGGGTTACTGTCAATATTACAACTGGCGTCTACCCACCGAACTCGAATGGCAAAAAGCGGCGCGCGGCACGGACGAGAGACCCTTCCCCTGGGGCGACGAAATCCAGCGCAGCAACGCCAACTTCTACGCCAGCCGCGACCCGTTTGAAAATATGAGCTCGTTTGGCTCGCGGACAACGCCCGTCGGCTTCTACAACGGAAACACGTACGACGGCTTTCAAACCCTCAACTCCGCCAGCCCCTACGGTCTCTACGACATGGCAGGCAACGTCTGGCAGTGGGTCGGCGACGTGCAGCCGCAGGAAGGCTTCAGCGACCGCTGGCTGAAAGGCGGCTCGAAAGACACCTACGACATGGATTTGCGTATCTGGGTTCGCAACTCCGCCCCGCCGATGTACTTCAGCCCTGGGGTGGGGTTCCGTTGCGTGAGGTAAAATTGGGAGAGCAGAGAGTAGAGAGTAGTAAATAGTAAATGGTAACTGCTCTCTACTCTCTAACATTACAGCGCAAGGTTGGGCAGACGTTACACGTGCCCTGGCAGGCAAGTGCCAGGGGAGAACGTCCGCCTACGTCACAGCGTAAGAGACGCTCTCTAGCGTCGAACTTTGCGCTGTAATACTAATCATCTGCTCTCTGCCTTTAGGAGTTCGTCATGTCCACCGCGTCAATCACCAATCACCAATTACCAATTACCAAAAAAATCGCCCTCTACCTCCCCCTCACCAAACCCTCCCAATCGGGCTTGCTTCTCGCCACAGGTGTGGCGGGTTACATGAGCGCGCACACCCCGCCCAGCCTGCCTCTTTTGCTCGTCATGTGCGCCAGTCTCTTCCTGGCCATCGGCGGCAGCACCATCCTGAACATGTGGTACGACCACGACATTGACGCCAAAATGCGGCGCACGCAAAAACGTCCCAACGCTTCGGGCGAACTGACCCGCGCCGAAATCTTTCGCGGCGGCATGATTGCGTCCGTTCTCGGAATCGGCTGGGCGGTGGCGATTCATCCGCTTTACGGATTCGTGGTCTTCCTCGGCTGGTTCTTCGACGTGGTGGTTTACACCCTCTGGCTCAAACGCCGCACCTGCTGGAGCATCGTCTGGGGCGGCATCTCTGGCGCCATGCCCATTCTCGCGGGTCGCGTCCTTGCAGTTGGCGAAGTGGAAATCATCGGTCTGCTGCTCGCCGCCTCCGTCCTCTTCTGGATTCCCACCCACACCCTCACCTTTTCCATCAAATTCTTCGACGACTACAACGCCGCGAGGGTGCCGACATTCCCCTCCACCTATGGTTTCGAGACCACGCGTGCCATCATTGCCCTTTCGTCCATCATCGCCGCAGCCAGCATCGGCACCGCCAGCGTGATGATTGGCGTGCAGGCGGGCGTCCTGCGTCTGCTCATCGTGCTTTCCTCAGGCTTGCTGTTACTCTCCTTTGCCACCATCTTCCGCCCGTCCGAGCGCGTCAACTTCAGCCTGTTCAAATACGCCTCGCTATACATGTTGGCGGCGATGATTCTTCTTTCGGTTTGACCGTAGACGGTAGACCGTGGACCGTCCACCATCCACCGTCCATCGTCCATTGTCCACCGTCCATCGTCCACCGTCCATTGTCCATCGTCCACCGTCCAAACACGAAAATGACCTCCCTTGACCGCATTCTGCTCCTCCTCACAGGCATCCTCGCCGCGTATCAAGTGGCGGTGGGCGTCAACGGCTTGGATGAAGTTCCCATCATCGCCTACACCATTGGCTTCGGCGTTCTCCTCGTCGCGGGACTGCTGCTCATCATCCTCGGTTTCGAAGCGCTGGATTCGCCCATCGTGGTCGTCGTCTCTACGGTCATTCCGCTGGCGATTGCCCTCGGACTCGTTTGGGAACATCTCGCCTCTTTTCGGACCTCGTACCTGGTCTTCGCCATCGTCGGTTTTCTCGCCGTAACATTGACCCGCTCGATTCCCGTCCCAGGCAAAATTCCTACCCTCGTGCTTGCTGTTGTTCACGGCATCGCAGGTCTCACCATCTTCCTGCTGCCCCCCATCCTTGCCGCAAACGGGACGATGAAGCCCACCTTTGCGCTGGTCGGTTTGGGCGGCGCGCTAATTGGGCTGGCAGGCTTGCTGCTCTCGTTCCTCAAAGCAGGCAAGCCCATCGTCCCGCGTGAGACGATTTTGAAAATCCTCCCCAGCCTGCTCCTGCTGATGACCGTTTGTTTTGTCGCAGGGTTTAAATTTGGGTAGCCCATAGCGCAAGTCTCAGACTTGCGCTACTTTTTTCTATAAAAGGAGTGAGCAAATGTCCACAAACAGTTTCTTCGAAAAGGCTCTTCGCTTCATCGGCATCGTGCTGATGGCATTGACAGGCGGGTTCACCCTGCTCGGCGGCATCGGCACCACCTGCGCCGCGCTCAATCCCACAGGCTTTGGTGAGAGTATGGCTGCCCTGGCTCCCTTTCAGTGGCTGTACATTTTGTTCGTGATCGTCGGCATCGCCCTCGGCGTGATGGGCATCCGCGCGACCCTCATGCTCATCAAAGGCGCGGACAAATCCTACCGCGACGCCTTGATCGTGTTAATGGCGGGCGTGATCGTCGGCTTCATTCACATCTACGCCTCGCGCGCCCTGCGCGGCAAGTCCATGCCTGTGGACGCGGTGGTGTACACCACCCTGCTGACGCTGGTCATCTTCCTGCTCTTCCGCATCCCCTTCCTCTGGCAGGGCGTGGACTTTACCAAAGGCAGCGCCAACTCCAATAAACCTGCAGGCGGGGCGGCGGCGATTCTGCTGGGGGCGATGACCCTCACCATCCAATACACGATGGCATCCACCCACACCTGGGGCGGAGTCAATTATGCCGACGCGTTCGACACGGCAATGATCATCGTTGGGATCGGACTGCTGTTTTTCGGCGCGGGGATGTTCGTCAGTGTGGATCGCGCCCGGATTCGGCGCGACAGGTGCCCGGTTCATGCGGTGAACGTGAGTGCTGCCTTTGGGAGCGAGTCTTAGTCTAATCCCAATTCCCGCATGATCTCTGCCGTATGTTGACCCATTTCAGGTAAACGCGCGTTGAGGTCTTCGTCCCGTTCATGGAGGCGGAACGGCAGGCGGGGCAGTTTTGTCACATCGCCGTTGGGGAGGATGGTTTCGATCAGGCTGTTTCCTTGATTGAGTTGCGGGTCGTCGAAAAGGTCTTCGGGTCTGGCAATGGGTGAAACGGGCAGTTCGGCGGCTTCGCAGCGTTGGAGTATGTCGGCTTTGGTATATTCACCAATCATCTTCTCCACCTGTGGAATAAACCACTCGCGCTGTTCGATGCGACCGTTGTTCGTGGCAAGGCGTTCATCGGCAAGCCAGTCGCGCCGCTCGAAGATTTCGCAGAAGCGTACCCATTGCTTGTCGCTGGTCACGCCGATGAAGACCAATTCGTCATCGGCGGTTTTGAAGGTGCGGTAGATCGCCCACGCGCTGACCCGCGCAGGCATGGGCGGAACGGGTTCTTTGGAGAGGGCGGCATATGCCATGTGATGCCCCATCAGGAAGGCGGCGGTTTCGAACAGGGCGCTCTTCACCAGTTGACCTTTGCCTGTCACATCGCGCTCGCGCAGGGCGGCGAGGATTGCCAGGGCGCCCATCATGCCTGTGGTCACGTCAATGACCGAGGCGCCCGCCCGCAACGGCTGACCGACAGGACCCGTCATGTAGGCGAGTCCGCTCATCATTTGAACAACTTCGTCGAGGGCAAGTCGGGAGGAATAAGGTCCGGGGAGGAAACCTTTCAAGGAGCAGTACACAAGTTTCGGGTAGTGCGAGGCGAGGGCGTCATATCCGAGTTTGAGGCGTTCCATCGTGCCGGGCGCGTAATTTTCGATGAGCACATCGGTGGTTTCCAGCAGTTTGTAAATCACATTCAGCCCGCGCGGGTCTTTGAGATTGACGACAATACTTTTTTTGTTGCGGTTGAAGAAAGGGTAATAGCCCATGCCGAAGCCCTTGAGAGTGCGGGTTGGGTCGCCTTCGGGCGGCTCGATGCGAATCACCTCCGCGCCAAGATCGGCAAGGATGAGTCCGCAGGCAGGACCAAGCACAGCATGACTGAATTCGAGCACTCGAAGAGAAGAAAGTGTTTTCAACATAATCTCTAATTACCAATTACCAAGCACCACTTACACATAATCGCCATGCTCCACCAGATAATTCACCAGCCCGCCCGCGTGGAGGATGTCAATCATCTGCTCGGGCATTTTGGCGGCTTGATAGGTTTCGTTCTTTGTATGATTGGTGACGATACCATGTTCGAGGTCAACCGAAATGGAATCGCCCGATTGAATGTTGTGATGTTCCACTTCGATGACGGGCAGTCCGATGTTGATGGCGTTGCGATAGAAAATTCTTGCGAAGGTTCGCGCCACCACGACCGAAACGCCCGCGGCTTTGAGGGCGAGCGGAGCCTGCTCACGCGATGAGCCGCAGCCAAAGTTGTTGCCCGCCACCAAAATATCGCCCCGCTGAACCTTCTTGGAAAATTCAGGGTCGAGGTCTTCCAACACGTGCGAAGCCAGGGCGGATAACTCCAGGGTCTTGGTGTATTTGCCCGGGATGATGCGGTCGGTGTCGAGGTTGTCGACGAGGTAAACGTGGGCGGTGGGGTGAGTCATGGGTGATTGGTTTCCAATTCTTGACCGCAGACGGCGGACGGCTGGTAATTGGTCAATGGTAATTGCGGTCGGCGGTCTGTGGTCATCATTCTGGCTCCACAATCTCCCCCGCCAGCGCGGATGCCGCCACGACGGCGGGAGAACTCAGGAAAACCTGCGCCTTCGGGTTGCCCATGCGTCCCTGGAAATTGCGGTTGGTGGAGGTGATGACCACTTCGCCGTCCCCTGGCACGCCGAGATGCGACCCCACACAGGGACCACAACCCGAAGTAATGAAGGTCGCGCCTGCTTCGGAAAGGATTTCAATCGTGCCATCCTTGAGCGCATCGTTGAACACTTTTTTGGACGCAGGTGCAATGATGAGACGTGTGTTCGTCAGTTTCTTTCCTTTCAACACTTGCGCGGCGGCGTGTAGATCTTCGAGCCGTGTGTTGGTGCAGGAACCGATAAACGCATAATGGATTTTCGTGCCTTTGAGTTCATCAATCGAAACGACGTTTTCAGGCGAGTACGGTTTGGCAATTTGCGGACGAAGCGCCGAAACGTCGAAGGTCAATTCGCGGGCATAGTCCGCGCCTGCATCGGGGAAGGTCGGCTCGAAGGGATACCACAGGTCAAGCCCCGTCGGGTCAACGAGACCTGCCTTCGCGCCCATTTCGGAACTCATGTTGGCAAGCGCCATGCGGCTGGCAAGCGTCATGGATGTGACCGCTTCGCCTGTAAATTCGACGGCTTGATAATTCGCGCCTTCCGCGCCGAGTTGTTTGATGAGGAATAACGCCACATCTTTTGCGCCGACATTTTTTCGGAACGCGCCGTTCAATGTGACCTTGATGGTCTTCGGCGCTTTGAGCCAAGTTTTACCTGTCAGCATGGTGGCGGCTAGGTCCGTCGAACCGACGCCGATACCAAAGGCGTTCAACGCGCCGTAGGTTGGGGTGTGCGAGTCCGCGCCGAGGAAGAGGTCGCCAGGTTTGACATGGGCGTTCTCCACCATCAGTTGGTGACAAATCCCTTCGCCGATGTCGTACAGCCTGCATCCCATCTCGGCGGCGAAATCGCGCATGAGTTTGTGCAGGTTTGCCACCGTCTCATTCGGCGCGGGGGAGGCGTGATCAATGATCAGGGACACGCGCCCGCTGTCCCAAAGTTTCTTGCCGCTCATCTGACGAAATGCCTTGATGGCGAACGGCGCGGTCGCATCGGTCGCCATCACGCCGTCCACGCGGACGATGACAATATCGCCCGCTTTCACGGGCTTGCCTGCGTGCTGGGAGAGGATTTTTTCGCTAATCGTTTGAGCCATAAAGGGAATTGGTTATTGGTAATTGGAGATTATGCAATTACGAATCTCTATTCTCTATTCAACTAATCTATGCATCTTCGCGGGCAATTCCTTACCTAAAAATTCTTCCATCCTTCGCGACAACTCCGCAACCTTCTTGATATCCACGCCGGTTTGGATGCCCATTTCGTGCAACATGTTAGCGGTGTCTTCGGTGGCGATATTGCCTTTCGCCGTTTGAATGAACGGACAGCCGCCCAGCCCGCCAAAGGAGGTGTCGAACATGGTCACGCCCGATTTCAACGCGGACAGCAAATTTGCCAAGCCTTGTCCGCGCGTGTCGTGCAGGTGCAATACCACAGGCACATTGCCCGCCAGCGGCAGCACTTCCTGCACCACGCGTCGAATCGATTGCGGATTGCCCAAGCCAGCCGAGTCTGCCAGCGAGAGTTCGTCAATGCCCATTGCCAGAAAGCGCCGTGCCATCGAAACGACCTTCGCCTGTTCGATTTTGCCTTCATAGGCGCAGCCAAACGCGACTTGCACACCCGCGCGCACTTTCACGCCATGCTTGCGCGCCATCTTCACCATCTCGGCAGTTTCCGCCATTCCATCTTCGATGGTCGTGTTGGCGTTCTTTCTCGCCAGCGTTTCACTGGCAGGCACGCCCATTTCCAATTGCTTCACGTCCGCCGCAATGGCGCGCTCCACGCCTTTCATGTTCAACACCAACGCGCTGAAGGTCACGTCATCACGCTTGGGGAGCCGCGCAAACACGTCTTCGGCATCCGCCATTTGCGGCACAATCTTCGGATTCACAAAGGAGGATACCTGAATATTCTTGAGTCCGGCGTCGGCGAGGAGAGAGGCGTATTCCACTTTCATCTCGGTGGGGATGAACTTCCCTTCGCGCTGGATGCCATCCCGCAAACCGACTTCCACCAAATTGGCTTCGATTGGCACTGTGGGGACTTCGAGCGCTTCGCTCCGGCGCCACAGCCTGTTGTGATACAAAAGGGGCATGTCCAACTCCGACACAGACAGATCGCGCACTTCGCCGACGAAGATGGTGTGGTCGCCGCCGTCATATGTCGCCCAGACGGTGCAATCCACCCATGCCAGCGAATCGGGCAAAAGCGGACTGCCCGTCACGGCCGTGTGAGTCTTCAAGCCCGCGAAGCGATCTTTGATCTCAGGCTTCATGCCCGCAAAGCGCATTCCAATCTCCAGTTGCCGCGCCGACAAGACATTCACGGCAAAGACTCCGCTTTCGGCGATGACATTATGCGTGAATAATTTTTTATTGAGCGAAACCAGCACCAGCGGCGGCTCAAGGCTCAGGCTGGTGAATGAACTTGCCGTAATGCCAATGGGCATCTCGCCATGCTTGGTGGTGACGACGGTCACGCCTGAGGCGAACTGTCCCATCGCTCGTTTGAAATCGTTGGGGTGGAAGGTCATGTTGTGTTCCTAAATTCGTTGCGCATTCATCGTGTTGGCTTGCATAAATTTCAAACCGCGAACCGTTGACGGAAGATCGCAGACCGCCGACGGAAAACCGCATACTTACGGTCGTCCGCCGTCGTTATTTCTCGCTCCAATTCAACACGCCAAACGTCGTGTACTGCATTCGGTCTGATTTATACAATTGCCAGACCACGCTCATGGTGAAGTGATCGTCAATCAGAAATTCGCGTCCCTTGATCTTGAGCGCTTCGCCATAAAAATGTTGGGACGTGTACAACGCCCGTCCATAGCCCATGGAGTTGCCGAATAGGTCAGGACCTTCGAAGTAGTGTTTGGCATGGTTGCGATAGCGCTTGAAGGTGTATGTCTTGTTGAAGACTCCCGAAATCTCCACCGTCATCTCGGCGCGGAGCAGGTCGAGCGGTTTGTAATCAATGTGGACTTTGTTCACGCCGATTTGCTTTTGGTCTGCGCCGCAGACGATCATCTCACCGTCCCATGCGCCGCTTTTCTTGGAGGGCAAAATATGCGGCTTGCGCCCGTTGACGCGCTCCGCTTCGCAGTGAGCGTCAATGCGGGCTTGGGTTTCAGGGTTGGTGTGATAGTCGAAGGCGACCTTGTAAATGCCGTTGAAAACGGTGAACAAAGTCGGTCCATCGAAGATCAAGGAGGAATACACCTGCGTTTCGCCATCGGGCAAAATGTGAACCATCGTGCGCAAATCGCCCGTCCAGCCTGGGGAATAGTAGTGGGCGTCCACCAGCGTTCCATAGGGATGACCCGCACCGATGAAATCGGGACCGAGATAAATGCGGTCCTGGTCGCTGTCAATCACGCCGAAGGAGAAGATGTCCGAGACTTCGAGGCGCGGAAGCAGTTCGTTTGAACCTTCCTGAATCTTGGTGTTCATCATGTAGGTCGTCTTCCCATCCTTGAACACGGACGAACGATAGACCTTGTTGTAGCCCGAGTGATTTCCCTGCGCGTCGAAAATGGACGGCAAGCCGTGCCATTCGCCTTCGATGTTCTTTTGCCAGTTGGAGGGTTGAGTCATGTGTGATTTTCCTGTTTTTGTTGGTTGCTTGCGGTATTTGACCGCAGACCGCCGACGGAAGACCTTGGTTTGTGGTTAGTAGTCTGTCGTCCGCAGTCATTCTTTCTAAAAAGGAGTTTCTCCATCATCAACAAAAACTTCATACTCTGCCTGCTCCTCTTTTACAAACAAATTAGGTGCAATCGATTTGCGCATGGCTTGAAGTTTTGCGAACAAGCCTTCTGCGTGGCGATACGCCTTGCGAAGTGGCTCAGAGTCTTCAAGATAATTCCTGCGTTTGACATGATGGAGACATGCTACAGTTTCAACCAGTGAACGGATGGCATACCCAAGAAATTTTGCTTGTTCCGCATCACTTTGACCAGTTGAACCTTCCGCAATGTTCAGGGAAATGGATGTTGCCGCTCTTTCCATTTGAGAAACCAAATTGAAGTTTTCCTTCTTGGGTAATCTCTCTGTAATCGCATAGATCAAATCTGAATAATCAAGAGCAGATTGCCAAACTTCCAATTTCTCAAATTTGAAAGACATTTTATGTATTCCTCATCGTCTTGCATCGCGATCAGCGGTCGGTCGTCTGCGGTCTACCGCTCCACTTCCTGATTCCTCAAAATCTCCCGCATCTTCGCGCCCGTCTCTGCGCCGACGAGACGTTCCACCTGCGCCCAGACCTTGTCCACTTCGGGGTCGAAGATGGCGGCGCGGTTGAGTTGGTCGCGTGCGGCAAAATCGCCAGAGGGCATGGCATCTGCAGAGATTCCGTTTTCGACGAGATTGAACCAATGTCCCAAATATCCGTTCACAGGAGTTTGAATCTGCTCGAAGGCGGATTCGTTTGCGCGGTAGGCAAGCATCCAGGGGGACATGAGGGCGTATTGCTTCGGTCCGAGTTGGGCAGGCGTGAGACCTTCGATTTTCTTCGCTTCTTCAAAGATGGGCGTCAAGTGATCGAACACGGCGTTCATGTATTTGAGATTGGCGCCCAAGTCGGCACGCGGAATCAAATCCAAGTGAAATGCAAAATGCGGACCTGCCATCACCGAATCCAACGTAAAGTGCGGGATGTGGCTCTCAGGCTTGGTGAAGGCGAAGATCATATGTGAATCGAGTCCGATGGGCGGGACGACCAAGCCAATGTAGACCATCTTGTGCACTGCCTCTCCGCGAAACAAACGGAGTGAGCCAACGGGAGCGGGACTCATCGGGGAAGAAAGGCTCAGGTAGGGCGACCCAATTTCGGTGAGTCCGAAGCGGGTTTTTATCTTCTCTAACGCGCCGAGCGAAAGTTGTTGGGGCAGGGACATACCAATCTCCAATCTCTAATCATCGCTCTGTTTTGCTTCCACCGTCGGCACTTCCTTCAAGACCCATGCTTTGGCGAGCTCGGGAACTTCCTTGCGGGCGGGCGAAGGGATGACTACCGCGTGCTGGCGTCCAAATTCCTTTTTGATGCGATGGATGTCAATTTGCCAGCCCATGTCAATGTATTTCTTGCGCATCTTGCGGTAGGCAATTTGGATGCCGTCCGATTTGACCGAGAGTTCGGCGCCGATGTCGTAAGGCAACAGTTCAGGGCGCTGCGAAAGCACAATGGGATAATCTTGATTGAAGATTTTCAACACGCGTTTGAGCGCGTCGCCGTCTGCCCAGTTGCCTTTGAAGAAGGTGCGCAGCTGCGTCCATTTGGTGATGGTTTTGTATTCGTCCACAGGCAAATGAAAGTTGAACAACACCATCAAACCCATCGGCAGGGTGACTTCGAGCAGGGTCATGCACGGCATCCAGAATGCGGCGCGGGTGCGCACGCCTTTGGTTTGCGTCTCCTCTTTGTAAAGACGCTTCCACAAACCGGGGATATTCCTCTTTGGCGGCTTGAGCGTCACGACCATTTCCGCACCAAGTTCGTGCGGCATGGTTTCATAATCGGGGATATCGGGTTCTTCTCGGTTGCCAAATGCGCCGCCATGCACAAAGGGCGCGTGGGCGGCATCCAGACTGTTTTCGAGCGCGCGCTCGTAATAGACGGGCCACTCGAATGTGCCGCGCACCACTTTGAAGTCGGGGTTATCGAAGTGCGGTAGATCGGGCAGTGCGGGTCGTTCCGCTTCGGGCAGGTCGCCGAGGAATGCCCAGATGTATCCATACTTTTCAACCGTCGGATACGAATCCACACGCGCCTTCTTCGGCACGGGCATATCGGGGTGCGCGGGAATCTTCACGCAAGAACCATCGGCTTTGTATTCCCAGCCGTGATACGGGCAGACGATGCAATCGCCCTGCATCCAGCCATCCGAAAGCGCGCCGCCGCGATGCACGCACAGGTCGCTCAAGACATGTGCCGCGCCGTCGGGTGTGCGATAGATGACAAACTCCTGCTCCAGCGCGGTCACACGAATCGGCTTGTTTTTTACAACGTGCGAAAATTCCAGGGGCCACCAAAAGTTTTTTAGCATGGGTTCTTCTCCTTGTTAATCGGTGATTGGTAATTAGTTATCCGTCAACAGAAGTTACTTCTTCTTTACCACAACATTCTTTCCTCTTACTTCTTTCTTTTCGATAAACGCAACAATCAGCTCGGCAATTTGATTCCGCATTTCTTCAACGTTGCGGGTCATCTCCATATCCAGGAAGAAGCGGCCAGTCGTCTCGTCCAGCGGATGCGCGATGGCAAAATGATTTGCGCCTTCGATAAGGACATCATACGCCTCATTCCCCACCGAGGGCTGGCACGCTTCGTCGAACGTTTTCTCCACGGGGTCCTGGCTCCGCCCCTCCGCTCCATAGCGGACTCGGCTCGCGGCGATGACTCCATCTCTGTCGCCGCGCATCAACAGCACCGACTTGCCGCCCACATTCAATACCGTGTTTGGCGCAAAGCCCAGCATGGTCGAAGCCATCGTATGCCCCGCATACGCAAAGACCGCTTTCACCTGCTCGAAGAACTGCGCATTTTGCAAAGCGACTGTCCCGCCCGCCGAATGTCCGCCGAGGATGACATTGTTCAAATCCATCGCCCCACATAGCGGACTCTTTTCATCGCTATTCAACTGTGAAAGCGAATCAAGGATTGGCTGAATCGCCGGGCAGGTTGCGCCGCTTCCGTAGGTATCTGGCTTCACCTTCGATAAATCAATCGCGGGCGTCAGCCCGATGACGCCGGGCAAGGTTTCTGCCACATGGGTGTACATCACCGTGACCAGGTTCGCTTCCGCCAGTTTCACCGCCAGCCAGTGATAGCTTTCGATGCCCACGTTTATGCCGTTGAAAAAGATCACCACCCGCATCGGTGCATGAGACTTATCCGCAGGGATGACTCCACTCATCCGCTCTGCGTCGCTGTTGGTCGGCGCGGCGGGATAGTAGATTTTCAAATGCAGAACATCGTAAGGTGATGTTGCACCTGGAATTTTTATTGCCTGAAATAATGCCCGAACCATAAGTTCTCCGACCGCCGACGGATGACCGCTGACTCTCCCTTACCCTGGCCCTCTCCCACAGGGAGAGGGGACAGGCGGTCGGCGGGCTGTCGTCTGCGGTTGCTCTTTCACATAACTCTTTCCGACAACCGATCCCCGCCCCACAACCCTCTCACCAACTTATCCGCCATCTCCTTGCCGAAGAGTTGTTCGCCGACGAGGTTGGCAGGGTCGCGTTCGGCAATGGCGCGGCGGATGTGCAGGTCGCGGGCGGCGAGGGCGGCGCGTTCGGAGGCGGGGGTCGGAGGCGCTTCATTCACATGTCTGAGCCAGTTATCGAACATCCAATGCGCCAGTTCGCGGATTTCCGATACGGCTTTATCCGAAGGCTTCACGAGATAGACGAATCCCACCTGCGAGACAGACTGCCGCATGTACAAACTGCGGCTCACGAACGGACGATATTCGGGGTTATCCTGAAATTCGCGCCATTTGGCGTTGGTGGGCTCGTAGTATTTGTCGAGGTAATCCAAATCCACCATCAGATCCACGCGCGGAACGTAATCGAAGTAGAGGAAAATATCGGGCATGGTGCCCATTGCCATACCAAAATGTGGTGTTTTAATCTGCGGTCCAAGCCACACGGTGAAGTGCATGTTGGTAAAACTGTGCTTGGGGTTGCCAATGTGCGAATGCACCAGCCAGTCAATTTCGGGTCCGTAAAACGTGTTGAGCGAGCCGCGCGCTTCGCCATCTAGCGATTGATAGTGGGCGAATGGCGCAGTGGAACCGTCGGGATGCAGTTCGAAGCGGGCGGTGAGTTTCTCACTCAACTCGCGGGTGATGTTCCACAGTTTGCCGAACCAGCCTGTGGAATCCACGTTGGACTGGGCGGCGAGAAGGTCTACGAGGGATTGGGTGGCAGACATAAAGGCTCCTGTTGATAAGTAGTGGTTGGTAATTGGACCGCTGGCCGCGTACGGCAAACTCTCGCTCGCCCTAGCCTTCTCCCGGCGGGAGAGGTGATCGTCTGCGGTCTATTCTTAACGTCATTTTCTCAAAACATATACATCTACCTGGCTCAACTTCTCATCTCTAAACTTTTTCCAAATACCTGCAATGCTTCCGCTGGCGTGGTCGGTCACTTCGATGGCGGAGAGGGTTTCGCCCGGGGCAGAGACCAGTTCCATTTCGCGGAGCGCGCCGTACTGCTTTTCGTTGCCGCACATTCCGCCGCGGTTGGCGAAGGGAAGGTCGTTATCGGTGATGGATGTCGTCTCCAGTAACTTGCCATCGGGGTAGATGACGTATCTCTCGCCGCGATACCTGCCGGCAGCGGCTCCAGCCTGAAATTCGGGGTAGCCATCCGCTTCTGGCACCGCCACCCCGACAATTGTGGCAACTTCTTCGTTTGCAATGGAAAATTTTCCGCCAGTGACCTGTCTTTCCGGGTGAAGCAGGATGGAAAACGAAGTGAAGTTATAGCCGAAGCGCGTCCACATGCCGCGCGCGGTGAGGACACCGTCGTGCCACGAAAATCCGCCGCCGATTACATCTTCGCCGAGATAATGGCGGGCTTTGCCGATCAGTTTCAAGTCGAAGACAAATTCACCCACGCGTTGGTTCATGATTTCAATCATCGACTTTGCCTGTTCCGAGATTCCTTCGGCAACTTTGACTGGCTCGCAAATCTGAATCACACGGATCACCTCTCCCTGCGGCTGGAGTCTGCGGCGTTGATGAATAATGCCCGCATACTCTCCCGCTGGGGTGTAGACGTATTCGCTGACGAGCCAGGAGCCGAGGAAGGAGGAGGGTCGCGCGCTCATAAGCGTTTTGACGGCAGACAACCGGCTGCTGACCGCGCCAAGTAAGGAGCCACCAGGGTCGGTTGTCGGCGGTCTGCGGTCATGCTCTCTCGAACTCCATCACACCAAACTGCGAGCCGACTCTCTGCCCGCCGCGATACCAATGTTGGACGACGGCTTTGCGTGTGCCATCGAGCGTCACCACATCGCGCCGCCAACAGCGGAGATGCGTTGGGCGGTGGTAGAACTGTCCGCTCAGGGCGCGCCCGCCGCTGAGAGAGTAACTACCGACGATTTCGGAATCTTCCGTTGTCCATGCCTGCCAGTGATTCGTGGAAAGTGGAAAGCGGCGGGCGGATTTGTCGAATGCGCCGCCTTTTACTTCCAGTTCAAAGGCTCGCAGGGTGGAAGGTTTGAGAGTTTCCGTGTATGCGAATTTTCCGAGCGGCTTGCGGTTTTCGTCGAGCGCGGTCAGTTCGCCGTGCCAGCGTCCTTGCCGGTGGAGGAAAATCTCGCCGTGTCCTGCGGTCGGGTCTTCCTGCAGGTCGTAATGCGTACCGCTTGTCAGCGTGGGTTGAGGGTTGGGAGTCGAATCAGGCACACGGTCGTTTTGACCGACGACGACGTACATCAGATGTTCGCCGCGCGACATCTGCGCCAGCGAGAGTTGCAAATTGCCATCCACAATCATCAAAAAGAAGCGTTGACTCAGCCCCAGCGCCGACCAGTAGGCATTTGCATCCACCAGATTTTCGCTGAGGGTTTCGGCATACCCGACGTTGGCGGGACCTTCATACAAGCGGTGGTTTTCTTCTTGCTGAATGAAGTAATGTCCGCTGTGTTTGAAGGGACCGACAAAAGACACGTCAATGCGCACGCGCCCTTCGGGGAGCGATTGCACGTTGCGATAGTCCGAGCCATTGCCGAGGAACGTGCCTTTGCTGTCGAACACTTCGGCGTTGCCTGCCCAGTGTCCGACGCCTTGGGTAAAGTGGAGAGGGGGGGGTGTCATGGTGTTGTTGGTGGTTCGAGATTTTGAGCACTGACCGCCGACGGCAGACTCTCCCTCACCCTAGCCCTCTCCCCATGGGAGAGGGAACAGGCGGTCGGCGGTCTGTGGTCATCTGTCATCCTGCAACAATTTTGTATGTCTGCGTTTCCTTTGACGTGGAGTCAAAAATGGCTTTGAAATCCGTGCCTTGCGGGTGGGGGGTGAGATAGCGTCCCTGGACCGAAACCGTCACTTCGTTTTTGAATGGGAATGGCGCAAGCGCGTAAACGCCGCCGCCAGCGAGTTGGATGGTGAGGGTGTGGTCATTGCCTTTGCCGTCAGGGACGTGCAGGAATTTGGATTCACCGCGTGCTTCGGCGTGAGTCATGTGGAAGTAGAGGGATAGGGTATCGAAGAATTGCAGGAGTTTGTAGTTGTCCATCAGCGCCGCTTCTTCCACCCATGCGGCGGATTCGGCTTGTGAGGAGAGTTCGTCTTTCAAGCGAGCCTGGCGTTCGAGTTCACCATGGAGCATATCTGTGACCATGCCTTTGTGTTCGGGGGCAATTTTGTCAATGAAGATGAAGTCAGAGAGACCATAGCGCCCGTTGAAAAGCCCGTAGGTGTGCATGGAGGAGAGCAATCCGCAAAAGGCGTGACGTTTTTCGTTGAAATCAGGGGAGGCTTTGGAGGTCTTGACCAGGTACGGAAGCGGAGTCTGCGTGAGGTGATGGGGCAAACCGGTGGTTGGCGACTGCTCGCGCAGTGCATCCACTGATTCCCAGCCTTCATCGTGGTGAGCGACAATGTAGGTGAGCAGGTCACGCGGCACAGGCGAACTAAAGTTCGCGTTACCGAAATTCTCTGCAAGTTGACCTGACATGCGGCAGTGGTCAACCTGCTCGATGACGAAGTGGGGCTTGCCTTCGGATGTGGTTTGAATGATCATAAAAACTCCATTTCGTCATTGCAAGGGCGATGCTCTTCCGCCCGAAGCAATCCCCAGCACAATGAGCAAGATTGCTTCGTCGGGCTACCGCCCTCCTCGCAATGACGAGAAATCACGGCTGTTGAATTCTCACAAAATCCTGAATCTGGAAAATATGCGTCTGCCCGTCGCGCAGTTTGTGGGTGATGATGCGGCGGTTGTTGGGATCGAGGAAGTAATGATTATTGTGAACGAGTGTTTTGGAGATTTTGCTGTCAATGGTGAAGACGTAGTTGTAAGGGGTGAGTTCTGTGCCGTGCAGGCTGAGTTGATCACTGATTGCCCAGCAGAACTTCCCGTCCACTGAAATATCGGAATGAAAGACGGTCTTGCCGACTTCGTACAGGTTTTCAAAATCTTCCATCAGATGCCAGGATTTGCCCACTTCGTTCCAGTACACATCCATGTGAACGGCGGCGGATTCGATGAAGTCGCCTTTGGGGCTGAAGGTTTTGCACAAGCCTTCCCACCGCCCCATGAAGCATTGATAGGGCATGGTGGATTTTGGGTCGCCGTAGGTTTTGGTCATGGTGAAAGTTTCTCCTGTTTGGTCGTGGACCGCAGACCGCTGACGATTGGTAAATCGTAATGGGTAATTGCGGTCGGCGGCAGTGTCCTGAGCCTGTCAAAGGATCGGTCGTCTGCGGTCGCTACATATCCAACTGAAACTTGAAACGGTCGCCGCGGTAGTTGGCGCGCAGATGTTCGAGCGGTGTCCCCTCTGCGTCGGTGTAGGTGACTTCGATGGAGAGGATGGGCGTTCCCGCGCGGACTTTGAGCAGTCTTCCTTCTTCAGCGCTGGCAGGCACAGCCTGGATGGTACGGCGGATTTGAATCCCTTCGCGGTTGGGCAAGGCTCGGAAGAAGTCACCCAGTTCGAGGTCCGAGAGAGAGGCGACATTCCCTGCTTCGGCGACTGCCCTGGTGAGGTAAGTCAGGTGCCGCCCAATGGGTTCCTGATCGGCAAGAAGGAGGAAGTCCACAAAATAGACGCGCGAGTTCGAACGGGCTCCGAGTTGTTCCTGAATGTGTGGAAGAGGCAAGACGAAGTCGCGCTGGCGGATTTGCCAGACAGGCTCGATGCCCTGACCGCGCATGAGCTCGGTGATGGAGATGCGCTTCGAAGGGTTGTGGACGAGAGGTTTGTTCGCCACAAATGTGCCTTGCCCACGGTGACGTTCGAATCGCCCCTCATGCGTCAACTCCGAGAGCGCCTGCCGGACGGTGATGCGGCTCAAGCCGTATGTGTCCTGCAGTTCCTGTTCGCTGGGAACGAGGTCGCCTGGTTTCCACTCGCCGCTTTCGAGTTTTTCCAGCAGGATTTGTTTCAACTGGTAGTACAGGGGAAGGGGGGAGGTGCGGTCTACGAGGGTCATATTTGCTCTTTTCCAAACAAATGTTATAATGTTATAACAATAATACTTGTGTTTCAACCTTGTGTCAAGCAGGAGAGCGTATGCCCCTTTACGATCTACTCATCAAAAACACAAAACTCGTGCGACCCAATCGAACCCGCGTGGAAGCGGCAGATATCGCCGTCAGCGGGGGGAAGGTTCAGAGGGTGGCGCCAGGCATCCCTGCGGAAGAGGCGCAGCAAGTCCATGATGCAAAGGGGCTGTTGGCGTTCCCCGGTCTGGTGGATGGTCACATGCATGTTGGCATTTATTCTCCGCTGGCAGAAGATGCCATCACCGAATCGAAAGCGGCGGCAATGGGCGGGGTGACTTCGGCTCTGACGTATTTCAGAACGGGCGAATATTATTTGAACAAGGGCGGCGCGTATCGAGATTTTTACCCTGAAGTGTTGGAAATTTCGAAAGGCAGGTATTGGGTGGATTATGCCTATCATCTTGCGCCGATCAACCGCATACACATTGATGAAATGCCGATGCTGATGAATGACTTCGGTGTGTCGTCGTTCAAGATTTTTATGTTTTACGGCGGGCATGGGCTGCATGGCAAGTCTGATCAGCAGCATAATTTTTTGAAACTCGAAGGCGATGAGAAATATGACTTTGCGCATTTCGAGTTCATCATGCGCAAATTGAGCGGGATGCTCGAAGCCAACCCGAAACAGGCGCCGTATATCAGCCTGAGTCTGCATTGCGAAGTGGCGGATATTTTGAACGCGTACACGTCCATTGTGCAGAAGGATGGCAATCTGAAGGGACTGCACGCTTACAACGCCGCGCGTCCGCCGCACAGTGAAGGGCTGGCGGTGTTCATCGCTTCGTATCTGGCGCACGAAACGAGTTGTGCGAATATCAATCTGTTGCACCTGACCTCGCGCAAGGCGCTCGAAGCCGCGTTGATGATGCGTGACTTGTTCCCGCATATCAACTTCCGCCGCGAAGTGACGATTGGTCATTTGCTGTTGGATGTGGACGAACCCAATGGCGTGCTGGCAAAGGTCAACCCGCCGATTCGTCCGCGCGCGGATGTGGAGTTTTTGTGGGAGAAGGTATTGAGCGGCGATGTGGATTGGGTGGTCAGCGACCATGCCTGCTGTTCGACCGAAATGAAATACAACGCCGATCATCCTGATGATATTTGGATGGCGAAATCTGGCTTTGGCGGCACCGAATATATGCTTTCTGGTTTGCATAGCGAAGGAAGCAAACGTGGTTTATCTTTGAACCGCATGGCGGAACTCGTGTGTTGGAATCCCGCTCAGCGTTTTGGCTTGCTCTCGAAGGGCGATATTGCCGAAGGCTATGACGCCGATATTGTGCTGTTCGACCCCAATGAGTCGTTTGTGGTGCGAGCGGCGGAGTCAGAGTCGGGGCAGGGATATACGCCGTTCGAAGGGCATGAACTGACGGGACGGGTAAAAGCCACCTTCGTGCGCGGCAATAAGGTTTTTGAAAACGGGAAGATTTTGGGCGAAGCGAAGGGACAGTATTTGCGGAGACCGATGGTGCATTGATACGACCGCTGACCGCCGACGGCAGACTCTCCCTCACCCTCGCCCTCTCCCAAAGGGAGAGGAGACAAGCGGTCGGCGGGCGGTCGTCTGCGGTCAAGTCATCAAACAACAACAAACTTATGGAAAAACAACCCAACACACAAAGGACCTCATGAACAAACGTCTCCTCAACGTCGGACTCGTCGTCCTCATAGACATGCTCGGCTTTGCGCTGATCGTGCCGCTGTTAACCTTCTTTGCCGATTCGTTCGGCGCAACGGAATTTCAAACGGGCTTGCTCGTCTCGTCCTATGCGCTCATGCAAATGATTGGCGCGCCGATGCTTGGGCGTCTCTCCGATAAATACGGACGCCGTCCTGTTTTTCTCATCAGCATTGCCGGCACGTTTATCGGCTTTCTGATTCTCGGTTTTGCCAACTCGCTGTGGTGGTTGTTTGCCAGCCGCATTCTTTCGGGTCTCACAGCGGGGAATATCTCTGTGGCGCAAGCCTATATCGCCGATGTGACCGATGAAAAGAATCGCGCGCGCGGCATGGGCATGTTCGGCGCGGCGTTTGGCATCGGCTTTATCCTCGGTCCTGCGCTGGGGGGCATGTTGAGTCAGTTTGGCTTTGCCGTGCCTGCGTTTGTCTCGGCGGGATTGGCGTTCATCAATTTGTTGACCGTTTTTTTCTGGCTGCCCGAATCGCTCACCGATGAGCGCCGCGCCGAATTGGCGGCTCAAAAGAAAGTGGATGTTTCACTTGCGGCTTTGATCATCGCGCTCAGTCACCCCAAAGTTGGCGCGTTGTTGTGGGTGCGCTTTGGTTTTGCGATTGCCTTCAATTCGTTTCAAACCGTCTTCCCGCTATACGTGCTGAACAGGTTTGGTCTCGATGCGCAACAGACAGGGTACATCCTTGCCTATCTTGGCATTGTGCTGGTCATCATGCAGGGCGGGCTGATTGGCCCGCTTTCGGCGCGCTTCAAGGAATCCAATCTGATTGTCACATTCCTTGGATTTACTTTGGTGGGCATGATCGGCTGGGCAATTGCTTCATCCATTCCCATTCTCCTCGTTGCCATGTTCCCGATGGCGGTTGGGGCGGGTTCGTTCAACGCATTAATCAACTCCGCCATCAGCAAAGCCGTCACACGCGATGAAGTCGGCGGTATGTTGGGCTTTGGCGCGGGTCTCGAAAGTGCCACGCGCGTGGTCATGCCTGCGCTGGCAAGTTATCTGCTCGGCGCGTACGGTACATCCACGCCTGGGGTGATGGGTTCGATAGTGATGGCTGTTGTGGTGGCGTATGCGTATGTCAACCTTCGACCGCAGACAGACGACCCTTCGACAGGCTCAGGACACCGCCGCTGACCGCAAGAAGTAATCAGTTATCAGTGGTCAGTCGTCGGTGGTCTGCGGTCTGATATTTCGCAAGACCCTCAACCGAAAACAAAATACAGATAGGAACAAACTCAATGACCAAACTTACTGCCGAATTTCTCTTCGACGACCTGACTCCCGCCGAACGCGCGCGCGCCGAACGCGTCGAGTCCATCCTCCCTGAACTGCGCGCCCATGCCGAAGAAGCCGACGCCTCGGGACAATTTTACGCCCCGCACCGCGAGACACTGGCGCAGGCGGGCTTACTCGGGCTGGTCATCCCCGAATCCTACGGCGGACTGGGCGGCACCCTGCGCGACCTCGCCGCCGCGACTTTCGCCATGGGTACGGCGTGCCCGTCCACCGCGTTGGCGTATTTCTTTCACTGCTCCACCTCTTCACGCGGTTTGCTCGCGCTCGATGCCATCGAAGAAGGCAAATTTACGGAGGAAGAAATTCCTGCCGTGCAAACCTTTGCCGAAAATGTCCTGCACCGCATGGGGACGAAGCGTCAACTGCTTGGCAACTTTGCCAGCGAAACCGCCAAGTCATCGCAGAGCGCGGTCTTCATCTCCACCGAAGCGGAGAAGGTTGACGGCGGCTGGAAACTCAACGGCGTGAAGTCATTCGGCTGTAACACGGGCGTCGCGGACGCGTATTTGGTGGCGGCGAAGCTCAAAGGGTACGACACGGCGGAAGGCTTGAGTATGTTCTTCGTCCCGCGTGAGGCGGAAGGGGTGAAGGAGCGTCCGCCGTGGGATGCGCTGGGGATGCGCGCCACCGCCTCGCACGGCATCATCCTGGAAAATGTTTTTGTGCCAGACGAGGAATCGCTTGCCATCCCCGGCGCGTTCGTCAAGTTGATGCAGTCCAGCCGCGGTTCCTTGATGGGCAACCAGCCCGCCATCTCCGCCATTTATCTCGGCGCGGCAAAGGCGGCGTATGATTACGCTCTCGAAAAAACGATGAGCATGAAATTCGAAGACACGGGCAAACCGATTGCCACCAGCCCGTTCCATCAGGAATTGATTGGCAAGATGACCGTCGAAATCGAAACCGCGCGCCTGTGGCTTCGCAGACAGATTGATTTGGAAACCTGCGAGCCGCCCATTGCCTCGAAGACCGAAGTCGTTCAGCATTGGCGCATGGCGAAAGGGACAGTTTCTGAAAGCGCCTTCGAAGTGGCGCAGCTTGCCTTGAAAATGACCGGCACCAGCGGCACGGCGAATCGCGGCGTGATTGCCCGTATGCTGCGTGATATTGCGATGTGCCTGGTCATGGCCTTCCCCGCCGAACGCGGACGCCTCGAAGCGGCGAAGACCATCACCGATGGCGCGGAGACGAAGTCGTTTACGGTGAAGCAGAACTGACTGCAGACTGCGGACGGTAGACCGTCAGTTATCAGTGACCAGTCATCAGTGGTCGGCGGTCAAGCAAAAGACGACAGACGGCGAAACATACAACTCGGTCGGCGGTCAAAAATAAAGGAGACACTATGGCATTTCCAGAAATCAAGTTACCAGAATTATCCGAAATCAAAAAACACTTCACCCTCTTCGACTACATAGACGGCGAACGCATTGCCCCAACGGTGGATATGGGCGCTTTCGTCCACAACCCCAACACGGGCGAGAAAATCGCTCCGCAAATGGCGACCAGCCCAGAGAACATCGAGCGCGCCTTACAGGCTGCACAGCGTTTGCATGAAGCGGGCGAGTGGGCAAATACCTCCCCCGAACAACGCGCAGACCTTCTCGACAACGCCGCCAATCATCTGATGGGACTCGTCCCGATGATCGCCGCCGTTGAATCCTACAACACGGGCATCGTCTTCAACACCACACGGTTCGTCAACGCCATTGTGTGGCTGGCGTTCAAAGCGGCGGCTGGCGTCCTCCGCGGTGGATACGCCGTGAACAAAGTTCCAGGTCCGCATGGCGACGTGGAAGTCCTCCGCAAACCGCTTGGCGTTGCGGTTGCCATCGTGCCGTGGAATTCTCCCGCCGCGCTTGCCGCGCACAAAGTTGCCAATGCCCTGGCGGCAGGTTGCCCCGTCATTCTCAAGCCTACCGAATGGGCGCCCTACTCCTGCCTCTTCCTTGCCGATGGTCTCGAAGCGGCGGGCTTGCCCAAGGGTTTGTTTCAAATCGTCAACGGCGGCGGGGACGTCGGTGCAAAACTTGTCAGCGACAAACGCGTGCGCGCGGTTTCGTTCACGGGCGGTCTGCAGGGCGGGCGCGCGGTCGCTGCTGCCTGCGCGCGCGACTTCAAATCCCTGCAGCTCGAACTCGGCGGCAACAACGCCATGATCGTTTTGCAAGACGCGGATATTGATAAAGTTGCCGATGGCATCGTGGCGGGCCTGACCACGCTCAACGGGCAGTGGTGCCGCGCGCTCGGCCGGCTCATCATCCACGAATCGATTCAGGATCAAGTCCTCAACGCCGCGCTGGAAAAATTCAAATCCCTCAAAGCGGGCGATGCGCTCTCGCTCGAATCCCAACTCGGACCGCTCGCCAACGCCGCCCATCACCAACGGATTGTGGATGCGGTGGATGCGCTCAAAGCCAAAGGCGGACAGGCGCATCACTCTACGCCTGTGCCTGATTCTGGCTATTATCTTTCTCCCACACTGATAACGGGAGTCGCCCCCGAAGAGACGCTCGAAGAAATCTTCGGACCCGTCGCCACCGTCCACACCTTCAAGACCGACGACGAAGCCGTGAACCTCGCCAACCAAACTCCCTACGGACTCGGCGGCTATGTCTTCTCGAAAGACGAAGCCCACGCCATGCAGATTGCCCGTCGAATGAACACGGGCGGAGTCAAGGTCAATGGGGTGAGCCTGCTCGAATTAAATGTCGACGCGCCGCGTCCCGCCTGGGGTTTGAGTGGTTTCGGTGAAGAAGGCACGCTGGAGACCTTCGATGTGTTTTGCGGCAAGAGTGTGGTTGGAATTGCAGGAAAGTAGTTGAATAACCGACCGCCGACCGCGCGCCGATTTTGTCGGCTGTTCGCGGTCGGCGGTCTTTGCTTTTGAAATTGCGCTTCGACTTCGCTCTCGCTCCGCTCAACGCGAAAATTTATGCCGTGATAATTCCCTTCGCCAGCCGCCAGGGACGATTTTCGATGAGATGGGTCTTTTGGGAAATGACCTTGTTCGCCGCCTGGGCGGGATAGATCTCAGCGCGCGTCAAGCCGGGCGCGTTCGGAGCGCGAACGACCATTGGGTGGTTGATATTGCCGTTGAAGGGTTTCTCCCATTGCGTCCACAGGGTGAAGTCTTTGTCGAGGGCGAAGAGGGCGCTTGTGCCGGATTTCGATGGTTGTGTGGCGACGACAAGGTTCATGCGGTTTTCAGCGGCGCGTTCGAGAAAGCCATGGGTCATTTCCCAGTCTTCGAGGACCTGGGTGGTGACGGCAACCACGTCCACGTCCTGTAACGCGGCAAGACGAAAGATTTCGGGATAGATCGCATCGCCCCCAACGACGATTGCCAGCCGTCCGAAGGGCAGGTCTATCACTTCGAGTTGATCTCCCAACTCTGTCGCCCAAGGGTGTCGTCCGCAGAGGTGGAGCTGAGGCTGGCGGAGGAGGATGCCGTCCTTGTTGAGGAGGAGGCCGAGGTGAGAGTCATTTTGTTGGATGGAGGTGACGAGGTGGGTGCCGGAATCTTGGAGGGCGGTTTGAATTTTCGTGATGACATTGCCCTCATCCCCAGCCCTGCTCCCGAGGGGAGAAGGGAGAAGTTCAGGCAATACGATAAGCTGAATATCTTTGTTTTGTTGGATGACGGCGATGATTTCGTTGATGTCGTTCGATGCTGGTTGGTAGACTGCGGCAATGGCAGTGTCTGCTCCAGCGGAGATTCGGCGCGGGGAGGGCGAAGCGGCAATCGGGGTGTAAAGAGGCGGGCGGCGGGAGGCGAGGAGGTCGGTTCCGTCGGGACGGCGTTTGTTGAGGGCGGCATCCACTTCGATGTCGGCGTAGATCGCCGCTTCTCCCCGTTTGGGGGCTTTGGCAAGAACGGTTCCATCGGGCGCGATGATTTGACTCTCGCCCGCGCCGGCAATCGCATCGGCGGGAATCTTGAGACGGTCGGCAACGGCTTGCGCCATGTGCGGCGGAACGAGCGCGCCGATTTTGTTGGCGGCAACGACGAACACCTTGTTCTCACCCGAACGCACGGGGATGTGAAGCGACGCCTCATCGTGAGCGAAGGAGTTGAGGCTGTTGAGGAGAATCTGCGCACCGCGAACGGCGAGGGCGCGTGCGGGTTCGGGGATGACGCCATCCATGCAACAGTACATGCCGAGAGCGCCGATGGGGGTTCGAACGACTTGGGCGGGTTCATCGGCGGGGGTGAGGAAATTATTTTCGTTGCCCATCAGAATTTGTTTATCGGTGAATGCAATGGGCGCGCCGCCGGGGTCGAAGAGGATGTTCGTGCCGGTGATTTTGGGATATTCGCGTCGAAGCGTGACGTTGACCTTGATGTAGCAATTGTGTTCTTTGGCTTTGAAGCCGATGGCTTTGAGGAACTCCGAATCGCGGTCGAGGGAGACGCGCCAGCAGTGATCGAGGTCTTCGAACCAGAGAATGTGGTTGATGAATTCGGGAGTGACGATGATGTGGGGTTTGTGTTGCGCCGCCGTGTCAATCATGCGAAGGGCGGTGGCCAGGTTGGCATTTACATCTTCGGTGACGGCGAATTGGATGGCGGAGACGCGGATTGTTGGCATAGGTTCCTTGCGTAAATTGGTGTTGGGTAAAGTTGTTGAGTTGCGTGTTGTATGGCCGCTGACCGTGGACGACAGACGAGTGAGAACAAGGGAAGAGGAAAGATAGGGTCGGCGGTCTGTCGTCGTCCGTCATTGCTCGGGAAGAAATTCTTTCGATGCCGAGAATACCAACGATTGTGCGGCGGCGAGGATCATGCTGGCGCCTCTGGCTACTTGTCTGGCGGCGTCGGCGCGCGTCCCCGCGGTGATGCCGGCGGAGATGCCCGTCTGCTTCATGATGGCAATGGCGCGGTCAATGACGGTCTGGACTTCGGGATGGTTGGGTCCATCGGGGAAGCCCATGTTGAGGGAGAGGTCGCGGGGTCCGATGGTGCAGGCATCCACTCCGCTCACGGCGCACATGGCAGGGAAGTGCGGGAGAAGTTTTTCATCTTCAAATTGGATGATGACCATGGTGTTGTCGTTGGAGAACTTGATGTATTCGGGGGCGGACGTTCCGCTGTAGGCAGTGTAGGCGGAGGCACGTGAGATACCCATGCCGCGCTTGCCCTCAGGGCGGTATTTGACAGCGTCCACGAGCATTTTGACTTCTTCGACCGTTTCGAGTCCCGGCATCATGACGCCCATCATGCCGGCGTCGAGATATTGCAGGACAAGTTTGGGGTCTTTCGGTCCGATGCGGATGAGGGGCGTGATGTTCGTCCGTTCGCAGGCGCGGATGACGCTAACTGCCTGGGCGGGGTCAATCAGTCCGTGTTCGGCATCAAGCATGTAGTAGTCGAAGCCTGCCAAGCCGAAGAGTTCGGCAAGCTGCGGGTCATCGGAGGTGGAGATGACGCCATAGACGGGGAGGTTTTGGGAAAGTTTCTGTTTGGTGAGGTTGGGTTGGATGAGCATGGCGGCTCCGAGGGGAGGAGTAATTGGTAAATGGTAATTGTGATTGCGACCGCAGTTATCAGTGAACAGTAATCCGTGCGGTCGGCGGTCTGTCGTTGGCGGTCAGAGTTTGGGTAAATCCCAGAGCATCAGCCCCGTGCCTTCGTGTTTGGCGCGGCGGACGGGGTTGCCGTCATACACGGTGAGGGTGAATTCGATGCCAAAGGCGGCGGCTTTGGCGCAATGACCCGCAAGCACAACGATGCCATTGGGGGAGGCAGGATCTTGATAGGCGACGGCAAGATGTAAATGAACATGCGGTTTGTCGTCGAGCAGGGCGATTGTGCCATGACCTGCGACAATTTCCAGCGCGCGCTCGAAGCGGAGCGGGGTCTTACGTTGTTGCGAGTCAAAATCGAAGGCGCGGAATTCCACTTCACGGAGTCCGCCGAGGAGTTCGAAGGTGGCGGTGTGAATGTGGTGTTTTTCGGCGACTTCTATGAGAGCAGAGTGAACATCGGCGCCGTCTGTAATGGTGCCCATGAAAACGCGGGTAGATTGAGGGTTGACGTGGGAAAGGGTTATGGTCATGGTATGGGTTGATTGACGGCTGATCGCTGACGGAAGACCCCTCACCCTAGCCCTCTCCCAAAGGGATGGGAGATAAGCGGTTGGCGGTGGGTTGTCTGTGGTCGTTGTTAGATGACTCCAGCGGCTTGCAACGTTTCAATGTCTTCGTGAGAAAGCCCCAGCGTGGAGAAAACTTCCTCGTTGTGCTGACCCAGCAATGGGGGCGGGGTGAACGTATCCTCGTGCGTGTTCGAGAGTTTAATGGGGTTGCCCGGCATTTTGGTCGAACCGCCAAGCGGATGCGCCACTTCCACAATCATGTTGCGGGCAAGCACCTGTTCATCGTGGAGGGCTTGTTTGAGGTTGTATACGGGCGCGCAGGGGATGCGGGCGGAACGCAGTTTTTCGAGCCAGTATGTCTGTGTGTTCGTGGAGAGAATTTCGTTCAGGCGGCGGTGGATGAGCTGTTTGTTCTTGAGCCGCCCCGGCTGGTATTTATGCTCTTCGGTGTTGAGGTCGTCGGCGGGAAGGAGGGTGAGGAGCGCCTCCCAAAAATTATCGGCGATGATGGCGATGATCAGGTAGCCATCGGAGCATTGAAAGGTATCGTAAGGGACATGGACGAAATGTCCGTTGCCGAGTTTGTCGGGGATGACGCCCGAAAGGAAGTGCATGGTCGCCATATAGTTGAGCAGGCTGATTTGCGCGTCGAGCATGGAGATGTCCACGTGTTGTCCGCGCCCGGTGGTGTGACGCGCCTGCAGCGCCGCCAGCACACCGATGACGCCCATCAGCCCGCCGCCGAGGTCGCCGATGGGAATGCCCGAACGCGTGGGCGGGTTGCCAGGCTGACCGGTGATGCTCATGCCGCCGCCCATTGCCTGCGCGACCATGTCGAAGGCAGTGCGGTCTTTGTTGGGTCCCGTTTCGCCGAAGCCTGTAATGGTGCAGGTGATGATGCGCGGATTGATTGAGGAGAGGTGGGGGTAGTCAATTTTGAGCCGCTCGGTCACGCCTGCGCTGAAGTTGCTGAGGACGATATCGGCGGTTTTGACCAACTCGTAAAAAATTTGCAACCCTTTTTCCGATTTGAGGTCGAGCGTGATGCTTTTTTTGTTGCGATTGAGAGTCATGTAATACGCGCCGAAACCGTTCAGGCTGTTCTTCGGGTCTTTTTCCAACAATCGGCGCGTGCCTTCGCCTGTGACGGGCGGCTCCACTTTGATGGTTTCCGCGCCGAGATCGGCGAGCATCATGCCGGCGTAGGGTCCGCTGAGCATGTGGGTGAGGTCGAGGATGCGAATTCCTTGAAGGGCTTTCATGGGCGTATGTTGAGATTCCTTGTGATGTGTTTTAACTTGACCGCAGACGGCGGACGGCAGACCGTGAGTTACCAGTGAACAGTTATCAGCGGTCGTCCGCGGTCTTATAGATTTTGCAAATAATTCATGACTTCCGACTTGCTTATAACGTCTCCGTATTTCGAGTTGATATCGAACAAATTCGCCTCATGCGGACCCGCATGCCTGTCCGCCACACATTCGCGCGGCACAATGACGCGGAAGCCGTATTGCATTCCGTCCACGGCGGAGGCGCGGATGCAGCCTGAGGTGGAGCAGCCTGTGAGGAGCAGGGTGTCCACGCCGAGGGAGGTGAGGGCGGCGGCGAGGGAAGTGCCAAAGAAGGCGGAGGCGTATTGCTTGACGATGAGGATGTCACTTTCAATGGGTGTCAACTGCGGGACGATTTCTGCCAGCGGTTCGCCTTCAACCATTGTTTTGAGCGCAGGGACTTTTTGAACGAAGATGCCGCCGTCGCGGAAGTTTTTGTTGTAGAGGACCTTGGTAAACAAGACGGGAAGCTGTTTTTGGCGGGCAAGGCGGAGGAGCGGAATGGTTTCTTCGACGGCAGTAACCACATCGGGCGCGAAAAGAGGCGAGCCTGCCGTCACATAGGCGTTGATGAAGTCCACAATCAGGAGGGCGGGGCGTTTTCCAAATCCGAGGCGGTTGTCGAAGACGCCTTTGTAGTTGGCTTGTAGGTCAGACATTGTTTCCTTTCAGGTAGACCGCAGACGGCAGATTCTCCCTCACCCTATCCCTCTCCCATTGGGAAAGGGACAGGCGGTCAGGCTGGCTGCATCGCTGGCGCAGAGACCGCTCCCGCCAGTTTCCACGCGGCGTAGGCGAATGCGCCCTGACCGAACGTGTTCAAAAGTTGTTCCGTCCATTGCAGGGGAATGGATTGTTCCGGCATACGGGCAAGTCCGCTGAGGACAAAGACGATGACGATGTTGGCAAGAAAAAGCCATGCCATTTTGTTCAGGTTGTTGTAGCGCGCCTGTTGAATGAGCAGTACGACCATGACCACGTTTCCAATCGTCATCACGCCGAGCAGAATGAAACGCCAGGTGTTGACGGTCAGGTCGGGAAAGCCCGTGAACAAAATGGCAAACAGGCTTAGCCCAAGCACGATGGCAGGTCCCAGCCAGATGCGGTTGGGCTGACGCTTGCCGCTGCGAATCTCGCTCATGAACCACAGCGCAAACGCCAGCAGGGTAAAGCCAACCGACATCCACATGAACATGCCCTTATCGAACCAGGCAAGATTGACCCGTGTCTCGGTCGCCGCCATGACCAGTTTCCAGATTGCTTTGAGGAAGCCGCCGATGCTCACCAAAACAAAACCGATGAACGCCATGCGGCCCAGGCGGGCATCCACGCTTTGAACCATGCGGCTGACGAAGTACAAGCCAATGGATGAGAGGATAACGGGGATGAAATCTTCAAGGGCAAGGCTGAGGGTGTAGGTTTCCATGCGAGTCTCCTTTTTAGACCGCTGACCGTCCCCCCACCCTGCCTCCCCCAAATTCCGCTCTTATGTTTTGGTTGCTATCAGAACTTTCTCTGCGGAATTTGGGGGAGGCGCCCGCTAGGGCGGAGGGGGGTGCGGTCTGTCGTCTGCGGTCATTGATTATGATAAGAACTTCTTTGCCGTATACACGTTCGCAAAGCCGAGCGCCACTTCACCCAGGCTGCCGATGTAGAACAGATCGCCCATGCCCATGCCTGCCGCAATGAACATCACCACAGCGCCCCAAGTAAGCCATTGCCAGCCCGTTTTACGCCAGAGCGAAATACCCGCCGCAATCAAAAAAAGAATGGACAAAACCGCAGGGATGGGCGGACCTTTGATGCCGCCTTCGTTGACGTACCGCAGGGTATCCGCCACGACGCGCGCTTGCAGGTCAAGGCGAAAAATGTCGGAATACGCGCCAAGGGCAATCAGCAAGGTCACGAACACGCATACAACGATGTGAGTTGTTCGGCTTTGCGCCCAGCCCACGCCCGCCTTGCGCAAAACGCCAAAACCGAAAATGATCATGGCGGGCGTGACCAGCGCGTGGATGATAAAACGTCCCGCATTCAAAGTCTTCAAGACGTTCCCTTCGCCCACAAAACGCCCCAGCGCAATGATAAAGACATCGTAGACAAGCCCTGCCAGCACGAGCAAAAGAAGCAGCGTGTACGAAGAACGGACTTTCCGATTCGCTTGAACTGCCTGCCAGGTTAAAAATGCAAACAGACCTGCAAGGATGAAATATAAAACGGTCAGCATGACTCTCTCCTTTATTGGAATTTTGACCGCTGACCACCGACTGCGTCTGCCATCGGCGATCAGCGGTCTATCGAATAAATTCCTTAATCACATCCGCAACCGTCTGCGGATTTTGGTCGCAGAGGTAGGGTCCTTGATTTGGAATCACTTTCATCATGCCGTTCTTCAAGATGGAATAGGTGGGTTCGAGACTCGCACGCAACGTGTCATGTTCCCCTGCCATAACCAAAATCGGAATCTCCAGCGCCTCCAACTGACTTTGAAACGGCTGCTCAAAAACAGCCTGATACGCCCCCTGCGCCGCCTCTCTCGCAGACTGGGTGAGGAGGACTTCTCTATGAACCGTTTCCAACGGGAGGGCAGAATCCCGCTTCCGAATCCGCTCCCAGACCTGGGTAAGATGCGAGCCGTCTTCTGCGATGGCAAATGGTTTCAGGCTGGCTTTCAGTTCGTTGATTTGCGTTTCGTTCAACAGCGGCGGTCCCGACAAGACCATTTTTTGAATAAAGTTGGGATGGTCATGCGCCATCTGCACGGCGATAGCCGCGCCCGTGTGATGCCCGAACAGATAACAAGACTCCACGCCAAGCTGGCGCAGAGCGGCATAAAGGACGTCTGAAATATATTGGATGCTGAATCCGCTTGGGGGTTGGAAAGAGGCGCCGAATCCTGGAGTATCCAATGCCAGGGTGTGGAACGAGTCCGAGAGCAATGTCATCAACGGCTCGAACATCATCCCCGAACTGGCAGTTTGATGAAGCAGGACGAGCGGAACCCTGTCAACGTTTTTGAGTTGACGAAAGTGAACTTGACCATTCGGCGTGTCGGCATAGCCTTTGCGGATAATTGACATCTTTCTCCAGAATGTTATAATGTTATAACATTTAGGTGTTTTGGTCAAGACAGAAACGATCCAAATTTGACGGCGGACGACAGACGACAGACCACATCAGGCGGTCGGTCGTTTGCGGTCGGCGGTCGCATTTCAAAAGGAGACCTCCCCCATGACAGACCAACTCGGCTACAGAAAAAAATTCGGCGTCATCATTCCCAGCACGAACACGATTGTGGAACCTGAGTTTTACCGCATGACCGTGCCAGGCGTCACGCCGCACATCTCGCGCATTCACATCCGCGACCAAAAACTGGATAGCGACGAAGCCTTTGTGCGCCTGCTCGAACAAATCCGCGTGGAAATTCAATACGCCGTCGAGCGTGTGATGACCGCCGAACCCGACTATATGGTGATGGGCATGAGCGCCGAAACGTTTTGGGACGGTGTGGAAGGCAACCGCAAATTTACCAGGATGATCTCTGATTGGGCGGGCGGGCTGAAAGTGGCGACGGGCGCCGAAGCCTGCGAACGCGCCCTGAAATTATTCGGCGCAAAGAAAATCGGCGTGGTGACTCCCTACCAACCCATTGGCGATAAGAACGTGACGCGCTTCTTCAGCGATCTCGGCTTCGACGTGACTGCCATCAGGGGCTTTCGCTGTCCCACCGCGATTGCGATTGCCAACGTCTCACAGGATGAACTTCGCAACGCATTAATCGAAGTCAACAAAGACGCCGATGCGCTGGTGCAGGTGGGAACGAACCTGAGCATGGTCAGTCTCGCCGACGAAGCCGAACGCTGGCTGGGCAAACCTGTCATTGCAATCAACGCGGCAACGTATTGGATGGCGCTGCGCGATAATGGGATTATGGATAAGGTGTATGGGTGCGGGAGTTTGTTGAGGGAGTTTTAATTGCCAGGATGACACTCAATCTGCCGCGGGGATTTGAGCGCTTTTGGCCTGAGCCCTTTCGTGTTCACGCTTGTCGAAGCCAAAGCGTTCGAAGATGTCGGCGTATAACTCGACGATTTGTTCCCGCGTGAAGCCCATTTCTTCGTACGAGTAGGAATGGTCACTGCGAAAGGTGAGGGTCTCTTTCACGGCTTCGTCCACGAGGAGTTCGAGTCCGGGTTTGTCGGGGTAGCCGAATTGCTCGTAGAAGGCGCGCAGAACCGCCTCCGGGCGTTGGATCAGGTCGTCGTAGTTGAGAATCAGGTGTCGGGGGGAGGGATGCGAGTCGAGGTAGCGGAGGGGGGAGCGGTACCAGTGCTGTGTCATGTCCAGGATTTCGTCAATGTAGAGCCAGGTCTCTTGGGGGTCGGTGAATTGCCTCCTGGCGTAGTTGATCCATGAGATGGTGGAGGGGAGCATGTCGAGCGGGTTGCGGGCAAGGTAGATGATGCGTGCATCAGGAAAGAATTCGACCAGCGTTTCGATTTTGGGGCTGAAGGCGGGGTTTTTTGCCACGAAGTGTTTTTTGCCGCCGACGGCGTACAAATGCCGCTGAAGCATGGATTTGTAGAAGGTCATGATGCGGCGCTTGTGTTCGGGGCTGAGGGCTTCGTCGAAGTGCTGGTAGTTGGGGAACTCGTCCATGAAGGGGAAGAGGAAGGTGACGAAGTAGCCGTCCCAGATGTGCAGGTGGATGTTTTCGTCCTCTTCGGGCTGGAAGAAGGAAACGGGGTGGATTTTGATTTTGCCGAGCGTGGCGCGGTCGAAGGCGTAGAGGAGGCGGTGCAGAAAGCCGCCAAGGTATTTTTTGTCGAGGCGGGAGACGAACTGTGTGATTTTCTTTTGTGTGACGGAGGGGGTCAGGTAGATGTCCCAGGTGGTGAGGCTGGTAAAGGTTCCTGAGTCGCGCGAGAGCAGGCGGTGGAGGAAGGTGGAGCCGCTGCGCAGGTTGCCGAGGATGAAGAGCGGTTTTTCGATGGGCTGGTTTTTGTAAGCGGGGAAGAGAAGGTCGTCGAGCCAGAAGCAGAGCCAGTGGATGAGTGAGCCGGGAATCCAGACGATGTAGAACAGGATCAGAAAGGTGAGACGTTTTTTCGTGAGGCGGGCGGGGGTGTTTTTTGCATCGAAGAAGGAGCGGTAGAAGGTGCGCCAGAACAGGCGAAAGTTGTAGTGCATGAGGAGGTGGTACCTGCTTTCATGGAAAAAGCCCGAGAGGGCTTTCGGTTTTTGCTATTCTATCAGGAATAGTGTCTTTTGGCGGGTGAAATTTGGTTCAAACCAGCTGGCATAAATACTCCACCAGCAATCTCACGCCAAACCCGCTGGCTCCCTTGGGGCAGTAGGGCATTTCCTTGTCCCAGTCAGAGACGCCGGCGATGTCAATGTGTGCCCAGGGGGTGGCGTCGTTCACGAATTGCTTGAGGAAGGTGGCGCCGATAATGGGGGATGCCTTGGGGACGCCCGCCGAGTTTTTCATGTCAGCGTCGTCGCTCTTGATCATGTCGAAGTATTCTTCGTCGAGGGGCATGCGCCATAGGCGTTCGTGAGTCGCTTCACCGGCATTGAACAGCGCGTGCGCTAGTTCGTCGTGATTGGCGAACAAGCCGGCACGGTTCGAGCCAAGCGCAGTGACGATGCCGCCGGTCAGGGTTGCCAGGTCAATCAGGGCGCGCGGGTTGAAGTTCTTTTGCGCGTAAGCAAGGGCGTCACACAATACCAGCCGCCCTTCGGCATCCGTGCTGATGATTTCGACGGTCTTGCCTGAGAGTGTTTTGAGGATGTCGTTGGGGCGGTAGGCAGCCTGCGAGATCATGTTTTCGGAAGCCGCCAGGATTCCCACCAGCGGCGTTTCGATGTTCAATTTTGCGGCGGCGACCATCGTGCCCAACACTGCCATAGCGCCGCATTTGTCGTACTTCATGCCGACCATACCGGATGTGGTTTTGATGGAATATCCGCCGGTGTCGAAGGTGATGGCTTTGCCAACCAACGCGACGGGCTGCGCTTCACGCTTAACGGACAGCTGGTGCTCCAAAACGATCAGGCGCGACGGGTTGGCGGACCCCTGTCCCACCGCGACGATGGCTCCCGCACCCATCTCCGCAAGTTGCTTGTCGTCTAGGACGGTGCATTTCAGCCCAACTTCCTTCGCGAGTTCCTGGACTTGTTCTGCCAGGGTGATAGGGTTGATGATGTTGGCGGGTTCATGCGCCCAGGCGCGGGTAAGGTTGGTGGCTTCGCAGATGACTGCGGCACGCTCCAGGGTGGGTCCGAGCGACTCGTCGAGGAAGCAGATGGTGGCAGGGGTTGGTTCGTCTTTTTTGGTTTTGTGCTTGTCGAAGCGGAAGGAGCCGAGGAGCACGCCTTCCGCGAGGGCAAAGGCGATGTGAGCAGGGGCAAATTCGAAGTCCACAAAGGAGGCGGGAGCGATGGCGGCTTCGGTCACTTTGTTTTTGGTAATCCATTTGGCAAGCGCGCCTCCCGCCCGGCGGAAGGTCTCGAGGGTGACCTTGTTTTTGTTGCCGATGGAGAGGGTGGCAGTCTGGTCGGCGGGGTTAAAACGGATGTCGCCGACTTCCCTGCCCGGAGCGCCGGGGCTGATTTCTTCGGGCGCGGCGGTGAGCAAAATCCGGATGCCCCGCTCTTCCTGTGTGGCCGTCAGTGTGATGTAGGTCATTTTGCCTCCTGAAAAAATGAAGTGACAGCCTGATGACTGTCACTTGCTTTCGACGAACTTTTTGATGCGTTGGAGCATTTCCTCGTGGGCGGTGTTTGCCTGCTGAAACGCGTAAGTGAAGAGCAGGTCGGGCGCTTGGAGGGTGATGGTTTCGTGCAGGATGACGCCGTCATCTTTTGGGGTGACTTTGGTGAGGTTGGTGACGCGGGTGCCCGGCGACTGATATGCCTCGGTATGGACGGTGTCTTCGGTGACGGCGAGGATGTCGGCGCGGTATTTGATTTTGAATTTGAAGGGTCCCCACTTGAGGCTGTCGGTGATGAAGTAACGGCGCACGCCGGGCGGGGCATCTGTGGCGCGTTCCACCTTGACGATGAGCGGGTGGATTTTGTGGTGCTGGCTGTAATCGGCGATGGTGCGGATGACGGTCGCCGCGTCGGCGCGGATGAAGATTTCTTTTTCGAAGGTTCCTTGTCGCATGGGGTGATTATACTTGTGCATTTGTTTGAGGTGGAAGAGTGTTTTGTTAGGTCGAATTTCGCCACAGGTAAACACGGATGAACGCTGATTTTGGCGGAAGGTCTGACTAATTCATCTGTGGGTAAACGAATTGTTCAAAACGCTCTCGAACATTACAGCGCAAAGTCTGAGGCTAGAGAGCGTTTCTTACGCTTTGGCGCAGCGGACGTTCTCTATACGTCCGCCTAACCTTGCGTTGTGATACTAAGGTGAAACCAGTATCCGAATGTAGATCGGGTCGCCGAAGGGTTGACCGTTCGGGTCGAATGCCTGCCAGGCGGATTCGTAAGTGCCCTCCTCAAACGGGGCCGTGAAGAGGATTTGGATGACTGCCTGTGTGCCTGCTTTGGCTGGATAGAGCGCGATTTCATCGGGGGCGCCGAGGGCGGCTCCGCCCACGCGCCGCAGGCGGTAGTCTGAAGTCCAGTGGCAGGTGCCGCTGTTGGTGACCAGCCATTGTTTGTCAATTGCCGCGCCAAAGGGAATGAAGGAGTTGTCGGGAATGGTGAGGTCTTCGATGTAGGTGAGGTTATTTGTGCAGTTTGACTGGTCGAGTGTGGGGATGATGGTGGGCAGGGGGATGACCTGTACCGGCGGCGATGCAGTGGGGGTGGGGTGGATGATGAGCGTCGGTTGGATGAGGGGGGGAGGGTCAGCCTCTTCGTCGGGAACCGGGCGCTGGTGATGGGGGACGCCCATAACGAGGTGGCGGCGGAGAAGGCGGGAACCGGTTACCATTTCCTGGTCTGGAAAAGCGACGGGCAGACCTTGGCCATAGGCGGTGGCGAGTTGGCTTCCATGCTCGAGATGCGCGACACCTATATCCCGGGGCTCGCCGCGGACCTGGACACCCTGGCCGCCTCCATCATCCAGGAGGTAAACGCCCTTCACGCGGGGGGGTACGATCTGGACGGAAACCCCGTGGCC